>ORJL010815208.1_pt1 | contig 88540 bp, 80 predicted proteins | sample 1779941 | NCBI WGS metagenome assembly ORJL01 (sample SAMEA104232317, study PRJEB22302) | groundwater metagenome | biome: forest; feature: aquifer; material: groundwater | place: USA | collected 2011-08-07 | depth 5.8 m | reverse complement strand
CGGCGCGTAAAATGGATTTATCGATTCTGATGATTGACGCCGATCATTTTAAAGGCTTCAACGATAAATATGGGCATCTCGTCGGAGATCAAATCTTGCGCACCATTGGAAGCATTATCAGAGAAAATATCCGCGAAATTGATTTTGCCGGGAGATATGGCGGCGAGGAATTTTGCGTTGTTCTGCCGGTCACCGACCGTTATGGCGCCAATTTCGCGGCCGAACGTATCCGCGCGGCTATCGAAGAAGCCGAGATCAAGGCCTACGATACGGCGCTTAAAATAACGGTCAGTATCGGCATCGCCGGATTCCCTTCAGACGCAAAGACGATCGCGGAATTGATTGACAAGGCCGATTGGGCTCTTTACCGCGCCAAAAAGAAAGGGCGCAATTGCGTTTGTGCGTTTGGTGCCTACGACGATAATGGTGATTAGCGTGACTCTCTTTGCCGCGAAGGAAAACAAGATAAAGGCAGGGTTGAATCCGCTATGTTTTTAAGGTAGAATAACTTTCATTTATGAAATCATTTATTATCGGCATTGATGTTGGCGGAACAAATATTAAAATCGGCCTGATGAACCGTTCGGGCAAGATTTTTGATAGAAGCCATTTGGTGACAAGGCGTTTTATCCGTAATAAAGCGCAGTTGATTGAGGCCCTTGCCGTTTCCGTTGATGGGCTCATCAAGAAAAACCATTTAACAAAAAATGATATTAAGGGGATTGGGATCGGGTTGCCGGGGTTGGTTAATGCCAAGCTTGGCGTTGTCAGTGCTTTGGTCAATATTCCTCATTGGAAAAATGTCCCGCTTAAAAAACTCCTGGAAGGCCGCCTGCGCGTCAGGGTCTTTATCGATAACGACGTTAATCTCATGGCCTTGGGCGAATGGAAAATGGGCGCGGGGCAGGGCGCTGTGAATTTGGTTTGCATCACTTTAGGCACCGGTGTCGGCGGAGGATTGATTGTTAACGGCGCACTTTATCGAGGAAGCAGCTTTAGCGCCGGGGAAATCGGCCATATTCCTCTCAATGAAAAAGGCCCGCGATGCAATTGCGGAGGGTTTGGCTGTTTGGAGCGGTACATCGGCAATAAATTCCTGTTAAGAAAAGCAAAGAAGATTTTTAAAAGAAAAGACGTGACGCTGGAGATGGTAAAAAAAATGGCCGACCACGGCCACAAAACGGCTCTGCAATTTTGGAAAGATGTTGGGGTAAAATTGGGCAACGGCTTGGCGTCCGTCGTCAATGTCCTTAATCCCGACAGCATTGTTATCGGAGGCGGTGTTTCGGATGCCTTTTGTCATTTTTCAAAACCGCTTCAGGAAACCTTAGAAAAACGGGCCATGAAAATTCCGGCCAGCGTCGTTAAAATCAAAAAGGCCAAACTTGGTTTTGATGCCGGGATTTTAGGTGCCGGTATTTTGGTCAAAGAGGCCTTGTCTCTTCGCTCATGAAAAAATACCTAAAATATAAAGTCAAATTGCTAACCCTCGTTTTTCTCGCCGCGGGCATGGGGGTTATTTTTCTTTGCAATGTGTTGGCGGAAGATTCCCTGCTTTCCGGTTTTGCGAAGGATGACTCTTCAAAAGAGTCCGGCGGCCCGGTTGAGCTCAACGGCGACCAGGTCGAATTTATCACCTCAGAAAATAAAATGATTGCCAACGGGAATGTTGTTGTCACCCAGGGCACGACAAAATTAACGGCCGACAAAATTGAATTTTCCCGTGATACGCAAATGGCCATTGCCGAAGGCCGCGTGGTTTTAAGATCACCGCAGGGACAAATCACGGGGGACAAATTGGTTTATGACTTCGGCAAAAAGGCGGGCGACTTTGCCAATGCCAAGATTTATTCTTTCCCCTACTACGGGGCGGGCGAGACGGCGTCCAAAGTGAGCGACAATCAAATCCAAATTAAGAACGGTTATTTTACGACCTGCGATTTAATCACGCCGCATTTTCGAATGGCTTCAAAGACAGTTGATATTTACCCAAAAGATAAACTCATTGCGCGCAAAGTGCGGATGATTGTCGGCAAGGCGCCGATTATGTATATCCCGAAATTTGTGCAGCGGCTGGATGGGAAGCCGGCTTTAACTTACACACCCGGATATAACAAACTTTGGGGAATGTTTCTTTTGACGACATATCGCTTTGAGCTTAACAAAAATGTTAAAGGTTTCCTTCATTTTGACGCGCGCGAAAGAAAAGACCTTGCTGAGGGGCTGGACCTGGATTATGTAACGCCAAAGACGGGGAGCGGTTTTGTCAGGCTTTATTACATGAACGAGCGGACGATAGCATCGAAACATTTCTATCAGCCTCGCCCCAGCCCGACACCGGAGCATGAACGTTTCAAATCCGAATGGCGCCACAGATGGGAGGTAGACAAAAAAACTAATATCACGTTGCAATATTACAAGATGAGCGATAACGGCATTATCAAGGAGTATTTTAAACGCGAATACGAAAAGGACGGGAATCCTCCGACTTTTTTTCTTTTAACCCGCAATATGTTTAATGGGACGGCGAGTTTTCGCATTGAGGATAGAGTCAACCGATTTACATCCGTGGTCGAAAGGCTGCCTGAAATCAAATACGATATTTCAAGCCAAAGGATTGGCGACTCGGGGCTGTATTGGAGAAGTGAAAATGGGTTTGTTAACCTAAGCAAGAAAAGTGCCTCGCCTACGGAAATACGCAAAGAAACAATGCGGGTTGATTCCTATAACGAAATCTCCTACCCGATGCGGGTTAGCATTATTGAACTAAATCCCTCTGTCGGCGGCCGCGAAACTTTTTACAGTAAAACCGCTGACCCTAATCGATACAATATCATGCGGGGGATCTTTACAACGGGGGCAAGTTTAAGCACGAAATTTTATCGGACGTTTGATGTGGTGGCAAAAAAATGGGGGATGGAAATCAATAAGATCAGACATATCATCACACCTTCTGTGAGTTACAGATACACGCATTTACCGACGGTTCCTTCCAGCGTATTTGACGAGTTTGATGGCATTGATACACAGGATAAAAGCCATGGTATGGGGCTTTCTCTGGAAAATAAGTTGCAAACCAAGCGCGGCGGTGTTGCTGTTGATTTGCTACGAACAACACTAAGTACGGATTTTCGGCTTAAAGAAGACCGTGCCAAGGGTGGTTTTGGCAATGTGAGGACAGATATTGAGTTCAAGCCGGTGGATAAAATCAGATTCAACCTTGATACGGATTATAACAGCAAAGACCATCGTCTTTCATCGGCGAATTTTGAGGTAAATCTCAACGACGCTTCAGATCAATGGTATTTTAACTTTGGCAAAAGGTATTCGCCGGATGTGGACGATCAGATCACGACGGATTTGGGTTACATTATTAATCCCAAATGGAAGTTTAGTATTTACCGTCGGTTTGATATCGCCCATGGCGCCATTGAAGGATCCGTCAAAGCGCAGGAATATACGTTGACGCGGGATTTACATTGTTGGGAGATGGATATAAATTATAATGAAACACGCGGCTCGGGAAGCGAGATATGGATCGTTTTTCGTCTTAAAGCTTTTCCGGATATGGGATTCGATTTCGGCAATAGTTTCAACAAGCGTAAAGCGGGCTCACAAAGCGGAAGTTAACAGGTGGGAGTGAAGTAGTGAATATTGCGATTGTTGGCTCAGGATATGTAGGGTTGGTGACGGGCATTTGTTTGGCCCAAATTGGGCATAAAGTTATTTGCGTTGATAACGACGAGGCGAAGATCAAACTTCTCCGGCGCCATGAATTGCCGATTTTTGAGCCGGGATTAAAAGAATTATTAGCGCGTAATATCCGGCAAAAAAGGATTTCCTTTGCCTCATCGGTGAAAGAGGCGGCGGAAAAATCGACGGTTATCTTTATTGCCGTTGGGACGCCTTCCAAAGAAAATGGCGAGGCCGATTTAACCTATGTTGAAAATGTCGCCCGGGAAATCGCCAGGGCCATGAATTCCTACAAGCTGATTGTTGAAAAGTCCACCGTCCCGGCGGAAACGGGAAAGCGTATTGAACGTACGATTCGTCTAAATATCCCCAAGGGGCGCCGCGGAAAAAAGACGGTGGAATTTGATGTCGCCTCAAACCCCGAATTTCTTCGGGAAGGGTCCGCCGTGCATGATTTTATGAATCCCGACAGGATTGTGATTGGCGTTGGGTCAAAAAAGGCGGAAAAAATTCTAAGGGAAATTTACAAACCCCTTAAGGCGGTGGTTGTCGTCACCGATATGAATTCCGCCGAGATGATTAAGCACGCCTCAAACTCTTTTCTGGCCACAAAGATTTCTTTTATTAACGCGATTAGCCAGCTTTGTGACAAGGTTGGGGCGGATGTCCTTAAGGTTGCCGACGGGATGGGGTTTGACAAGCGCATCGGAAGGGCATTTTTAAATGCCGGCATCGGTTACGGGGGAAGTTGTTTCCCCAAAGACGTTGATGCCTTTGTCCATCTAAGCGAAAAAAGCGGTTATGATTTCTCCCTTCTTAAGGAAGTGCGCCGCATCAATGAGCATCAGAAAAAGATGTTTCTTAAGTTGATTGAAGATAAATTATGGATCGTCAAAGGAAAGACAATCGGCATTTTAGGCCTGGCCTTTAAGCCCAAAACGGATGATATGAGAAACGCGCCCTCGCTTGATATTATTCAAACGCTCCAAGGCGAGGGCGCTAAAATCAAAGCCTTCGATCCCAAGGCCATGGAAAAGGCCCGGCTCATGTTACCCCATGTGGAATTTTGCCCGGATATTTATTCCTTGGCAAAGAGCTGCGATTGCCTTCTTGTCGTGACGGAATGGGATGAGTTTAAGAAAGCGGATTTCAAGAAGATTAAACGGTTAATGAAACACCCGATTATTTTTGACGGGCGGAATTTATATTGCGACCGCGATTTACAAAAATTGGGTTTCGAATATTACGGCGTGGGAAGAGGCCGGGCGTGATTGAAGGCGTCAGGATTAAACATTTGAAGATTATTACCGACGATCGCGGGAGGCTCATGGAAATCCTGCGCTGCGATGACGGCATGTTGGAACAGTTTGGCCAGGTTTATATGACGACGGCCTTGCCCGGCGTTGTGAAAGCCTGGCATTTTCATAGGCTTCAGGATGACCATTTTACATGCGTCGCGGGAAAAATAAGGCTTGGGCTTTATGACGGGAGAAAAGGGTCCAAAACTTTTGGCGAGACCAATGAATTTTATTTGAGCCTAAATGAGCCCAAAGTTGTCCATATTCCCAGAATGGTTTATCACGGTTTTAAATGTGTCAGCAAAGAAGAGGCGATGGTCATCAATACCGTCACGCAGCCTTATAACCACAAGAATCCGGACGAGCTGCGGGTTGACGCGTTTGATGTCAGCATCGGTTTTGACTGGACGAAGGATTAAAGAATGAAAGGCGTTATTTTAGCGGGTGGTTTGGGAACACGGTTGGAGCCTTTAACGAGGGTCACCAACAAACATCTTTTGCCCGTCTATAACCAGCCGATGATCAATTATCCTATCCGGACGCTGGTTGATGCCGGCATTAAAAAGATCCTCATTGTCACAGGCGGCAACAACGCAGGGGATTTCCTGAAGCTTTTGAGCAACGGCGAGGATTTCGGTATCAACGATATCCATTATGCCTACCAAAAAGGGGAAGGCGGCATTGCGGATGCCTTGCGACTGGCGGAACATTTTGTGGGGAAAGAAAAATTTGTCGTTATCCTTGGAGACAACGTGATCGATACCTCCATTAAATCATATGTCAACGAATTCCGCCGTCAAAAAAAAGGCGCCCGCGTTTTAATTAAAAAAGTTTTAGACCCGCAGAGATTCGGGGTCGTTAAGTTTAAAGGCAAGAAAGTTTCCGCGATTATCGAAAAGCCCAAAAACCCTCCCTCGGAGTTTATTGTGACCGGAATTTATATGTATGACTCGCAGGTCTTTAGTTTTATTCAGGAGTTAAAACCCTCAAAACGCGGCGAACTGGAAATCACCGATGTGAATAATATGTACCTGAAGAAAAATCAGCTGCGCCACAATATTCTTGACGGAAACTGGACAGATTGCGGGACGTTTGCCTCTTTGTTTCGGGCCAATCAGATTGTCGCGGCTCAATACCTCAAAAAAGGTATTTGATTCTAAAGATGAGAATCCTTGTCACGGGCGGAGCGGGCTTCATCGGCTCCAATTTCATTTTATATACCCTCGCGCGTTATCCCCGCTACAAAATCATCAACCTTGATCAATTAACCTACGCCGGAAATTTAGAGAATCTCAAAACCATTTCCAGAAATAAGAATTATCAATTTGTTAAAGGCGATATTTGTGATCGCGGCCTGGCATATCGGCATATGTCGCGATGTGATTGCGTTGTCCATTTTGCCGCTGAAACACATGTGGACAGGTCCATCAAACAGGCCGGACGTTTTGTGACGACTAATGTTTACGGGACTTTCGCGCTTTTGGAGGCGGCTTTAAAAAATAAAATAAAACGATTCGTTCATGTCAGCACCGACGAGGTTTATGGCAGCCGGCAGAAAGGCTTTTTTAAAGAAAGTGACCCGCTTAACCCCAGCAGCCCATATTCGGCAAGCAAGGCCTCTTCTGATCTTTTGGCGCGTTCGTATTTTGTGACGCATGGCTTGCCGGTTCTTATTACCAGAAGCTCAAATAATTTTGGCCCCCGCCAATACCCGGAAAAAGTGATCCCGTTATTTATCACTAATTTACTTGAGGGAAAGAAAGCCCCTCTTTACGCCAAAGGTCAAAATATCCGGGATTGGATTTTTGTCGAAGACAATTGCCGGGCCATTGATTTAGTGCTGCATCAGGGAAAGTCCGGAGAAATCTATAACATTGCCGGGGAGAATTATCGGACAAATATCGATTTGACAAAGACGATATTGGCGAACATGGGCCAACCGCGCTCGATGATTGAATACGTCGCCGATCGCCCTGGCCATGATTTTCGTTACGCGATTGACTGCTCAAAAATCCGAAAGTTGGGATTTAAACCGCAAGTTGCTTTTGAGAGGGCGTTGTTATTAACAATTCAATGGTACGTTCAAAACAAAACATGGTGGAAAAAGCTCAAGCGAAAGTCCTAGTCATCGGTTCCGGCGGGATGTTGGGGCGCGCGCTTGTTTCCGTCGTTTCGCGGTCATTTCTGACGACGGGCTTGTCTCACGATGATTTGGACATCACGGATTTGAAAAAGACAAAAAATATTTGCGCGCAAATAAAGCCAGCCGTTATTGTTCTCGCGGCATCCTACACGGATGTTGATGGCTGCGAGCGAAACAAAAGCCTTGCGGATCGGGTGAATACGCAGGGAGTTAAAAACGTTGCTTTGGCCGCTCAAATGACTAAGGCTATTTTAATATTGGTGAGCACCGATTACGTTTTTAATGGCCGCAAGCGCTCCCTATACAATGAAAAGGATGCGCCGGATCCGGTCAGCATTTATGGCGCCTCAAAACTAAAGGGCGAAGAAATTGTCCGCCGGCTTATCCCTAAATCCGTGATTGTGCGCTGCAGCCTTCTTTTTGGCGAAGGAAAAAAGGGTTTTGTGGCGATGGCGTTAGACCGCCTTAATAAAAAAGAGCCGATTAAAGCCGTGTTTGACAAAATCGCTTCACCGACGTATGTTGTTGACTTAGCCATTGCGATCGCAGAGGTTTTACGTCTCATCGTCAGCAACCGATATGATTTTAAGAAAAACAAGATTCTTCATATTGTGAATAAAGGTGCTTGTTCCTGGTATGATATGGCAAAGTATATTGTTGATGCGCGGGGGAATCGCGCGGTGAAAGTTGAGAAGATAAAGTTAGACGACTTTCCCTTTATCGCCAAGCGGCCGCGGTATTCGGCGCTGGATCCTGCGCGGTACGAAAAGCTTATAGGCAAACCATTGCGCCCTTGGCAAGAGGCATTAAGCGAGTTTATCCGATGTCAAAGCAGTTAGCGAAAAGAATCCAAGCAAAAAAAGCCGTCGTAGCCGTTATCGGATTGGGCTACGTCGGGCTTCCATTGGCGATGGGTTTTGCCAAAAAGGGTTTTAAGGTTTATGGTGTCGATAGCGACCGTGATAGGGTCAAGCGGCTTAAAAATAAAGAAAGCTATATTTTGGATATTGCGGCCGGTGATATTACCCGCGCTATTCAAAAAAACGCCTTTGAACCGACAAATGATTTTCAGACACTGCGATTGGCTGATGTCGTGATTATTTGCGTTCCCACGCCCTTGAAGCGCAAGTATACGCCGGACATCTCCTATATTTTAAATGCCGTTAAATCTGTCCGAAAATTCCTCAAAAAAGATATGTTGGTAGTTTTGGAAAGCACGACTTATCCGGGGACAACTGAAGAACTTCTCAAGCCGGAATTAGAAAAAAGCGGCTTGAAAGCCGAAGTGGATTTTTACCTTGCATTTTCCCCCGAACGCATTGACCCCGGGAATATAAAATACGGCCTTGCCAAGATTCCTAAGTTGGTCGGCGGATTGTCAGCGCGGTCGGGAGAATTGGCCAAATTGCTTTATGGCCAAATTATCGAGAAGGTTTTTACTGTTTCATCGGCGAAAACAGCCGAGATGACAAAACTCGTCGAGAATTCTTTTCGCATTGTCAATATCGGCTGGGCCAATGAAGTGGCCATGATTTGTCATAAGCTGGGGATAGATGTTTGGGAAGTGATTGAGGCGGCCAAGACAAAGCCTTTTGGTTTTATGCCGTTTTATCCGGGGCTTGGCGCCGGGGGGCACTGCATTCCTGATGACCCGCTTTATCTTTATTGGAAGGCCAAACATCACGGCGTCAGCTCAAAATTTTTAAAACTTTCGGCGGATATCAATGCCTTTATGCCGCAATATGCTTTAAATCGTTTAGCTGAAGCTTTGCGTGAAAATAAAATACTGTTAAGGCGTTCCAGAATCCTCGTCATTGGCGTAACCTATAAAAAAGACGTCAAGGATCTGCGCAAATCGCCGGCTCTTAAATTCATTGAGCTTTTACAGCGCAGTCATTGCAAGGTTTCCTACTTTGATCCGCTCATCCCTTATCTGGATATCAACAGCATTCAGTTAAAATCAATGAAATGGAACAAGAAAACTCTGGCGGGTTTTGATTGCGCGGTAATTGCGACCGATCACAGCAACATTGATTACGAACTTTTACGCGCAGAGTCTAAACTCATTTTTGACACGCGAAATGTTTACCGTCATGTTAAGGAAGAAAAAATAATCCGGCTTTGAGGTATTTAAAAATGGCAGAACAAAAAAAGACTGTTGTTATCACCGGTGGGGCGGGTTTTATCGGAAGTCATTTGTGTGATGAATTTACCCGTCGGGGATTTCGGGTGATATGCCTGGACAACCTCATCACCGGCAGCAAAGATAATATCGCCCATCTTTTGCGGAAGAGAGATTTTAAGTTTATCCGCCACGATATTTGTAAAAAAATCAGCATCAGCGGGAATGTTGATTACGTTTTACATTTTGCCTCACCGGCAAGCCCCATTGATTATCTTGAGCTTCCGATTGAAACATTAAAAGTTGGGGCTTTAGGAACGCACAACGCCCTTGGACTTGCCAGAAAAAAGAAGGCCGTTTTTCTATTGGCGTCCACATCGGAGGTTTACGGCGACCCGCAGGTCCATCCGCAGAAAGAAAGTTATTGGGGCCATGTCAATCCCATCGGCCCCAGGAGTGTTTACGATGAGGCCAAACGTTTTGCCGAGGCGATCACGATGGCTTATCGGCGCACTCACAAAGTGGAGACAAAAATTCTGAGGATTTTCAATACCTACGGCCCGCGCATGCGTATCAACGACGGGCGCGTTGTTCCTAATTTCATCCGCCAGGCCATCAACAAAGAACCTTTAACGGTTTACGGCAAAGGTAATCAAACGCGGTCATTTTGCTATGTCTCGGATATGGTTGAGGGTATCGTGAAACTGCTCTTCTCAAATCAAGCGGGGCCGGTGAATATCGGAAATCCTAATGAATTTACAATCCTTGAGTTGGCAAAAATTATTTCCCAAATATTTAACGCCAAGACAAAAATCATTTATGAGTCTTTGCCGATTGATGACCCCAAGCAGCGTCGGCCTGATATTGCCTTGGCCCAGGAAAAGCTCAAATGGCAACCTAAAATCCAGCTCAAAGAAGGGCTGGAAAAGACAATCGCGTGGTTTAAGGATAAATAACCCGGCTAATGGCTGGCCTTTCTGTTTCTTTATTTTTCCATCCTTCCTTTTGAATCTCAATTATGTGCGGCATAAGCGGAATCATATCCGATAAAAAGGGTTTGTTTTTGGCGGCCCAAGCGATGAATGACGGATTGCGCCATCGCGGCCCCGACGGGCAGGGTTTTTACCGTGACGAGGAAAGCGGCGTTTATCTTGGCCACAATCGACTTGCCGTTATTGATTTAAGCGCGCAGGCTGCTCAGCCGTTTTATAACGAAGATAAAAGTATCGCGGCCGTCATCAACGGCGAGATATATAATTTCGCCGATCTTAAAAAAGAATTATTGCTCAAAGGGCACCGGTTTTATTCCCTTGCGGATGCGGAAATCATCGTCCACGCCTACGAAGAGTGGCGCGAGGATTTTGTTTCGCATTTGCGCGGGATGTTTGCCTGCGCGCTTTGGGATAAAAATGAAAAAAAACTTATCCTCGCCCGCGATCACCTGGGCGTTAAGCCGCTGTATTATTTACAGAAAGATGGGTACTTTGCATTTGCCTCGGAGGCCAAGGCGTTTTTGAAACTCGCATCCGTTGATTATGTACCGCAAATAAATCAAAAGGCAATTGAATTTTTGTTGGCATTTCCTTTTCTTTGTGATAACCGGATGACGATTTTTGAAGGTGTTGATAAGTTGCCCGCCGGCCATATTCTTATTTTTCAAAATAACGAAACCTATCTTAGGAAATACTGGCAGCTGGAAAACAAGGGTTGCCTTATTTCGAATTTTCAGGAAGCGTCTGGCCGGTTTGAGGAAAAAATAAAAGAGTCGGTTCGTCTTCATCTGCAAAGCGATGTTGAGGTGGGCGTTCTTCTTTCCGGCGGGGTGGATTCAGGATTGATCGCGGCCCTGGCATCGCGGGCGGCTCAAAAACCGATACGCGCCTTTACCGCCGGTTTCAATCGCCCGCATGATGAAATAGGGGAGGCAAAAGCGCTGGCAGGGCATTTGGGATTTTTGCATACCGAGTTTGTTTTTGATTGCGGCGAAATTGGTTCGCGCATGGAGCGGCTTGTTGGCTGTTTTGATGATCTTTCCTGTCTCGACGGAGGAATGATCACAACGGCGCTGATAGCCGAGCAAATCAAAAAGTTTAATATCAAAGTTGTTTTAAGCGGGGAAGGGGCGGATGAAATTTTCGGCGGTTATCCGTGGTTTGTTTTAAGCCAACGGCCTTTCTCTTTTTTGCCGCCTTTTTTGCGGCGTTCGCTGTATTATCAGCGGATATCAAAAAGTTTTCTAAATTCTCACGGATTGCGGCAAAACGGCGCCTTCAACCGGCTTCTTGGAAGTTTTGGCGAGCGGGATATTTTTCGTGAGATTTCGCAATTTGAAATTACGTATCAGCTGCCTAATCATTTTCTGATGAAAGTTGACAAGGGGGCGATGACACACGGGCTGGAGGTACGTGTTCCGTACGTGGATAAGGAAATTGTTGAATTTGCTTATGGTTTGCCGGCGCGGTTTAAGCGAAGAGGATCTAAGGATAAATGTCTTTTGCGCCAAGCCGCCGCGAAGTATTTGCCGCTTAAAGCGGCTTGGCGCAGAAAAAGAGGATTTTTCTTGCCGGTCGCGGAAATTTTGAATAAAAACAAAGAAAAGGTTAGAAGCTATCTTTTAGGGTCGAAGCGTCTTACACAAGGATTTCTTTCGAAAAGTGAAATAACAGCTTTGCTTGGTTTGCATGAAAGCCGAATTCCTTTTGCATCCAAATCCGCCGAATCATTGATTTGGAAGATTTTTGTCATGGAAGTTTGGCACCGCGAATATTTAGCGCAGAAAGACGGTTTGCTATGAAGACAACAACGCCTAAACAAAAAATTGTACTCGTTACTTTGGGTATAGGCGTTACTTTTTTTGTCCTTGAATTGGCGCTTCGCATCGGCGGGATGGTTTTTTTTATCCAACAGGAGAGGCTCAACCGCGCATCTCAAAAGTCCGACAGCGAATATCGCATCTTGTGTTTGGGAGAATCCACGACGGCCTTAGGAGGCGAAAGCGCTTATCCCTGGCAGCTGGAGGAGATTCTAAACAGCAAAACGACAAAGGTTCGCTTCAAGGTTATTAACAAAGGCCTTCCGGCGCGCACGACAACGGATCTGCTAAATCAGCTGGAGAGCAATATTGCCCGCTATCGTCCCCATGCTGTTGTCACCATGATGGGAATCAACGATACGCCGCAATACCATTTTTCGGCTAATCCTTTTTTGGCAAATCTTCAATGTTTTGTCAATGATTTGCGGGTGTATAAATTATTTAAACTTGCATCGGCGCATCTTGCTGCTCGTTTTCATCATAGGCAAGATGCGCCGGGCGATACGCAGGCGGCGCATTCCAAAGAAAAGAACGGTATTTTTCAAGAAGAGGAATCATTTAAAACACCCAAGGAAGAGCAGTGGATAAAAGCTTTGCTGGAAAAATCAAAAGAAAAATATGCTATCTACGAGGAGAACTTAAGGGATTTCCAAAAGGAAAACCGCCTGGATGAGGCAAAGGCCATTTCACAGCGCATACAAAAGATTAAAATGCAAATCAGCAAATTATATAGTCAGCTGGCCATGTGGTATAGGGACAGGGAATTATTTGACGGGGCTGGAGAGCTTTACAAAAAGGCGATAGAAATGGACGAGCAAAATGCCCGCGCCTTCGCCGGCCTGGGGCGAGTGTATCGTTCTCAGGGGAAATGCGCGCAGGCCATTGTGGAATTTGAGCGGGCCATTGCCATTGACCCCAAGATATTGTGGATTTATTTCGATCTGGGGCGTTGTTACGCCCAAGAGGGAGAATATAAAAAGGCTATCGATAGTTATCAAGCTATGCTGGGCTTGGATCAGCAAAATTATTGGGCGTATATTGAGCTGGGAGAGTGGCTCAAAGAGCTCAAGCGAAATGACGAGGCCGAAAAAACTTTTCTCAAAGCTATCGACATTAATCCAAGAAATTACCTGGCCTATGTCAAATTGACGGAATTCTACAGGGGAAACGCGCGGTTTGTCAGCGAAGAAGAGCTTCTCAGGAAGGCCGTCTTGGTTAATCCGTCCGATGAAAAACTGCTCAACGATTTAGTACTGTGCTTTAAACACCAGGGAAAAGAGGCATTGGCCAAGGAATACGCGCGCAGGGCGCAAAGGGCTACAACCGCAAAATATCATCCACTGACCGTGTCCAATTATAATGCCTTAGCCGAAAAGGTCCGCCATCACGGTATCAAGCTTATTTGTATGCAGTATCCGCTTTTGGATATCAAGCCGCTTCGGCATGTTTTACGCGCGCATAAAGAGGTCATTTTTCTTGAAAACAAAGAGAAATTTGAAGATGTCTTGGAAACGGCGCGCTACAACGAATATTTTACCGATAGTTTCGGCGGCGATTTCGGCCATTGTACGCGCAAAGGAAACCGGCTGATTGCGGAAAATCTTGCCAACGCCATTTTGACGCAGTTGGATTTACAGCGGTAAAAAAATGGAATTACAAGACATAGTGTTTGAATTTTCTTTTACTTTTGGCTATACTAACGTGATTCAGTTCAAAAAACAGTGGGAAATTTCATGCAAAACACGCTTGCTAAAGAAATAACTAAAGAAGACCTCGTCAACTTTGAAAAGGAAATTGCCGGGATTTTCGCAACCGGCGTTATCCGTGCTCCTGTTCATCTTCGGGCGGGGCGCGAGGACGAGCTTATCAAGATTTTCAAGGAAAACAAAATCGGTGCCGACGATTATGTTTTTGGCTTTTGGGATTCCCATGAGCTGGCGCTTCTTAAAGGCGTCCCCCGAGAAGAAGTCAAAAAGGCGATTTTAGAAGGCAAAAGCATTTCGCTGTGCTTTCCCGAATATAAAGTGTTGTGCTCCGGCATTGTCGGAAGCCTGATGGGAACGGCCGTGGGCGTGGCGTGGGCGTTTAAGCGCCAGAATAAGCCCGGCAAGGCGTATCTTTTTTGTGGAGAAATGTCATCCGAAACAGGCATATTTCATGAGGCGGTCAAATACGCGGTCAATTTTGATTTGCCGGTAAAATTTATCGTTTGTGATAATGGCTTAAGCGTGATGACAAAAACGCGGGAAGTTTGGGGATCTGATGAGCCGTGGTTTAAAAACACGAAATATGAATCAAAGATTATTTATTTTAAGTATTTCAACGAATACCCACATTCAGGCTTGGGGAAGCTGATCAAATTTTAATATGAAATATTTCGATGAGCTAAAACGAACGATGGAGTGGGTGGCGCAGCAGCCGCGCACGCTTTTCGTGGGGCAAACTGTCGCAGGGCCGGGGACGTTTATGTTTCAGACACTGCGCGATGTTTCGCCGGAGCGCACCCTTGAAATGCCCATTAACGAAAGTTTTCAAATGCAATTTACGATTGGCTTGGCTTTAGCCGGATATATTCCGATCTCGGTTTACCCAAGACAAAATTTCCTTTTGATTGCCACCGCTGATATGGTCAACATGATCGATAAGATTCCGGCGATTAGCTCGAATCAGATTCTTCCTAAAATGATCATCCGTGTTGCCGTGGGGCCTGATGCGCCGGTTCATCCCGGGCACCAGCACGTGGGTAATTACGCCGACGGGTTTCGCAAGATGTTTAACTGGATCGAGGTGGTGGAATTAGAGGAGCCAAAGGATATTTTTCCGGCGTATCAACACGCCCTTGAGCGTAAAGACAATAAAACAACGCTTTTGATCGAACACGGGAATTACTACGCTCAAAAATAATTCCTTTCACTGTTTCCTTCCAGATGCAGGGTGCTTCAAAATTTAGGTTAGAAACATTCTCTCATGGACAAAAAATCAAAGATTTTAATTGTTGGGCACGACGACATCATTGAGAAATCTTTAAGCGGATATTTCGCGGCCCGCGGTTATGGGGACGTTTTTTCTTCTTCGCGTTTGAAGTTGGATGTTTTTGATCAAGGCGCGGTTTTTCGCTTTTTCAAAAGCGAAAAACCGCGCTATGTTTTTCTCTCCTCCAGCCGTTCCGGTGGCATCACGGCTAATCAAAAATATCCGGCCGAATTTATCTACAGCAATCTTGAAAGCCAGAACAATATCATCCATGCCTCTTACAAATACGGCGTGAAAAAGTTGGTTTTTTTTGCCGGGTCCTGTGTTTATCCAAAACAATGCCCTCAGCCTATCAAGGAAGAATTTCTTTTAACGGGCTCCCTTGAACCGACCAGCGAAGCGTATTCGATCGCGAAAATCGCCGGCATAAAATTTTGCCAGGCTTATAGAAAGCAATATGGGTTTAACGCGATTGTGGCGGTCCCGGCAACGATTTATGGCCCAGGAAGCGACGCGGATATAGAAACGGCTCACGTGATGGGGGCCTTGATCGGCAAATTTGCCAGGGCGGTTGTAAGAAAAGAAAAAGACGTTGTTGTCTGGGGAACGGGCAAGGCCCGACGGGAATTCATCTTTACAGATGATTTTGTGCGCGCCGCAATTTTTCTTATGGAAAAATATAATGGCAGCGAAATGATCAACCTTGGCTGTGGAAGCGATGTTTCGATCAAAGAACTTGCCGCCATCATCGCGAGAATTTCAGGATTTAAAGGAAAAATAGTTTTTGATAAAACCAAGCCGGATGGGGCGATGCGAAAATTACTTGGTAACAGCCGCATTAAAAAACTTGGCTGGCGGGCGAAGGTTAGCTTAGAAGAAGGAATTCAAAAAACCTACGAGTGTTTCATTAAAAATTGCATGGAGAATGAGCGATGAAAATTCTTGTCACAGGCGGGGCGGGATATATTGGATCTGTTTTGGTGCCGACGTTATTAAGGGGTGGACACAAAGTTGTTGTTTTGGATAACTTTATGTATAACCAAACATCGCTTTTGGATTGCTGTTATGACAAAAATCTTACGATTGTCCGCGGTGACACAAGAGATAAGACGCTTGTGACAAAACTTTTGAAAGATGCGGACGCGATTTTTCCTTTGGCGTGTTTAACCGGCGCGCCTTTGTGCGCTAAGGATCCTGTGGGCGCGGAAACAATACTCTTTGATTCAATCAAAATGATTCTGGATTCGCGCAGTAAAAACCAAATGGTTATTTTTCCGACGACCAACAGCGGTTATGGGGTCGGAGAAAAAGGAAAATTTTGTGATGAAAAAACACCGCTTCGGCCCATCTCACTTTACGGCCAGCTTAAGGTCAAAGCGGAGGAAGCGATTTTGGGATCCGGCAACGGAATTACGTTGCGGTTAGCCACGGCCTTCGGTGTCAGCCCCAGGATGCGATTGGATCTTTTAGTCAATGATTTTACGTATCGCGCCGTTTACGACCGGTTTGTTGTTATTTTTGAAGGGCATTTTAAGAGAAATTATATTCACGTCCGGGATATTTCCAAAGCTTTTATCCACTGCCTAAATAATTTTGACAGGATGAAAAACGAACCCTATAATGTTGGGCTTAGCGACGCGAATTTAAGTAAAATCGAGCTTTGTGAGGAAATTAAAAAGCAAGTCCCTGAATTTTATTACATTGAGTCAAAAATCGGCGAAGACCCGGACAAGCGCGACTATATTGTCAGCAACGAAAAAATTGAAAAGGCAGGCTTTAAGCCCGATGTTTCTCTACAAGATGGCCTTCGAGAACTCATTAAAGGTTACCAAATTATCAAACGCAATCAATACGCGAACATCTAAAGAAGCCGGCCGGACATAATTCTATGAAACAACTCGACATTCTTTTCGTCCACCCCAACGCCGCGCAGGCGATCTATCAGGATTTAAGCAAATATTATTCCGCGATTGAGCCTCCGATTTGGGCGGGGATGTTGGCCGCGCATTGTTTAAAAAGAGGTTTTCACGTCGAGCTTGTTGACTGCGAAGCTTTGGGTTTTGACGATTATCAGGCCGCTGTCATGATTAAGAAGTTTAATCCTCGCGTGACCTGTTTTGTTGTTTACGGGCAGCAGCCGTCGGCGAGTTCTCAAAACATGGATGGCGCGGTTTCTTTAGCTGAACACGTCAAAGAAATGTGCCCTTCGACAAAAATCCTTTTTGTCGGCGGCCACGTGAGCGCGCTTCCGCGGGAGGTTTTGGAAAAACATTCCTTCATTGATATGGTTTGCCAAAATGAAGGAGTTTATACCATATCGAACCTTCTTAAAACAAACCTCAAAGATAAGCTGGATCAAGTCGCCGGCCTTGGCTATCGAGATGACGGCCGAATTATTCTCAATGCCCCTTCACCGATTGTTGCCAAAGAAGATTTGCCGCATGAATTGCCCGGCGTGGCTTGGGACAAAATACCCATTGAACGTTATCGCACCGCTTTATGGCACGCGCTTCCCAATCATTCGCAGCGCCAGCCTTTCGCGGCGCTTTATACAAGCTTGGGTTGCCCGATGAGATGTTCCTTTTGCATGATCAACATTATCAACCGTCAGGAGAATGAATATTCCGACGGCAGCGCGGTGTTTCGGTATTGGGAGCCGGAGTTTATCATTAGTGAATTTGATAAATTTGCTAAAATGGGGATTAAAAATATTAAGATCGCCGATGAGTTATTTGTCCTTAATGCAAATCACTTTATGCGGCTTTGTGAGCTTATTATTGAACGAGGATACAAATTTAATATTTGGTGTTACTCGCGCGTGGATACAGTTAAAGAACCGTATCTTGAAACGCTGAAAAAAGCCGGTGTCAATTTCTTGGCCCTTGGCATTGAAAGTGGAAACACAAAGGTGAGAAAAGATGTCACCAAAGGGCGGTTTGAGGATGTGGATATCCGCGGTGTTGTCAAAAAAATCCGCGATCACGGCATTAACGTTGCCGCCAATTATATTTTTGGTTTGCCTGAAGATACACTTGAAACAATGCAGATGACTTTAGATTTGGCCCTTGAGCTCAATACAGAAATGGCGAATTTTTACTCGGCGATGGCGTATCCGGGAAGCCCGTTGCATGGCATCGCCAGAAAAGAAGGGTGGAAACTCCCCGAACAATATTCCGGCTATTCTCAGCATTCTTATTATGCGCAACCTTTGCCGACAAAATATTTGCCTGCCGAAGAAGTTTTAGCGTTTCGCGATAAGGCGTGGCACGCTTATCACACCAGCCCAAAGTTTCTAGCTTTGCTCAAAGAGAAATTCGGGCAAAAAGCTTACGATGAAACTCTTAAATCCACGCAAATCAAATTAAAACGAAAAATCCTCGAAGAGAAAGCGCTTGTCGTATGATTATCAGCCGGACACCTTTTCGTGTTTCATTTTTTGGCGGCGGGACAGACTATCCTAAATGGTTTGAGGAAAATAAGGGCGCTGTCCTGGCGACGACAATTGATAAATACTGCTACATCACCTGTCGTTATCTGCCGCCTTTTTTTGAGCACAAATCCCGTATTATTTATTCCATTATGGAGCATGTCCAGTCCTCTATCGATGAGATCAAGCATCCGGCTGTCCGTGAAATATTAAAATACATGAAAATTCATGAAGGCATCGAAATTCATCATGACGGTGATTTGCCGGCACGCGCGGGTTTGGGTTCGAGCTCATCTTTTGCCGTCGGGCTTTTAAACGCCCTTTACGCGCTTAAAGGTATTATGCCGACCAAAGAACGGCTGGCCAAAGAAGCGATATTGATAGAACAGGGCAAATGTCAGGAAAATGTCGGATGCCAGGATCAGATGTTGGCTTCTTACGGCGGATTTAATTTTATTGAATTCGGCGGATCGCATCACTTGCATGTCAGGCGCGTGACGCTTCCCAGCGAACGGATGGATTTTCTTCAAAGCCACATGATGCTTTTTTTTACGGGCTTTTCCCGGACGGCCTCGGAGATTGCCGCGCAGCAGATTAAAAATATTCCAAAGAAGAAAAAAGAGCTTAAAGCGATGTATCAAATGACGCTTCATGCCGTTGACATGATCAATAACGATGAGATTACGGGCTTAGGGAAACTTCTTCACGAAAGCTGGAAGCTCAAGCGCAGCCTGTCAGATAAAATTACAACGCCTCATATTGATGATATGTATGATTCAGCTATGCGTGCCGGAGCCGACGGTGGAAAACTTTTGGGCGCGGGAGGCGGAGGATTTCTTCTGCTTTTTGCCAAGCCCGAGCGGCAAAAAAAGATTAGAGAAAAGCTAAAGAATCTTCTATCCATTCCTTTTCGCTTCGAAACTCTGGGCAGCCAGATTATTTTCTACCAGCCCGATAGCGGCAAAGTTTATTAGGGAGGATTGATTGTCTTGTGGCGGATCTTGCACAGATAGATTTTGTTATTCTTTGCGGCGGTTTGGGGAAACGTTTACGGCCTGTCACGGGAGAACTCCCAAAAGTTTTAGCGGCGGTTAACGGAAAGCCGTTCTTGCGCATTCTCGTTGAATATATCGCTTCTCAGGGTGGGAGGCGTTTTATTTTATGCACGGGATACGGCGCTGAAACGGTGGAAAATGATCTTAAAAAATCTTTGCCTCACTTAGAGATTATTTTCTCACGAGAAGATGAGCCGCTGGGCACAGGCGGCGCTATTAAAAAAGCCGCTAGCCATGTCCAAAGCGCGGATTTTGTCGCCATGAATGGGGATTGTTTTTGTACGTTGTCATATGGAGCAATGGTGGATTTTCATCAGCAGCGCAAAGCTGTTGCCACGATTGCTGTCACAGAAGTGAAGGAAATGGGCGATTTCGGCACCATCGAATTTGGGAAGGACGAGCGCATCAGCGCTTTTAAGGAAAAAGTCCGGTTGAATAAGCCGGCGTATGTGAATACCGGAACGTATTGTTTGCGCTGCGATGTTTTTTCGTATGTGGATACGGCGGAAAAATTTTCCATCGAATATGATTTTTTTCCCAAGCTTGTCGGGAAAAACTTTTTTGCGTATCCCACACAAGGGAAATTTATCGATATCGGAACGCCCGAGCGCTATCAGCAGGCACAGCATATTCTCAAATCAAAGGAAACAGGATAGATGGCAAAAAAAACAAATTATAAAGTTCCCTTTGGCACGGTTTCCATTACGCCACACGCCCGTCGATTAATTGATAAAGCGCTAGATACAAAATGGGTGACCTCCGGCCAGTATGTTCAACAGTTTGAAAAAGAATTTGCCAAGCTCTTTGGCGTCAAAGAAGCGGTGGCGCTCAGTAGCGGCACCGATGCGGATGCGTTGGCTTTAGCCGTGTTGCATGATTACGGAGCCAGGCGCGGCGATGAAGTTATTATTCCAGCGCTGACGTTTGTTGCGACGGCCAACGCCGTTTTGCAGGCCGGCTTTACGCCTGTTTTTGTGGATGTGGAGCGCGAAACGCTCAACATCGATCCCGCAAAAATTGAAAGGGCGATTACTAAAAAAACCCGCGCCATTATGCCGGTGCATTTGATGGGCAAACCCGCCGCGATGGATGAAATCATAAAAATAGCCAGGCGCCATGGGCTTTTTGTGATTGAAGACGCCGCGGAAGCCCATGGCGCCCAGTACAAGGGCAAAAAAATCGGAACCATTGGCGATATGGCAGCTTTTAGTTTATACGCGGCTCATATTGTGACGACCATTGAAGGGGGAATCGCGATTACCAACAACCCTAAAATGGCGCAAATCCTGCGTTCCCTGCGCAATCACGGCATGGAGCATAAATTTGTTTTTAAGCGCGTGGGCTTTTCAGCCAAGATGAATGAAATCGAGGCGGCCGTTGGGTTGGGCAACATCAAAATCTTTTCTAAAATTCTTGAGCGCCGACGACGCAATATGCTGTATCTCATCAAGCAATTTCAACAATTTGAAGAATATTTCTTTTCCATCAAAGAAGAGCCTTATGAAAAATTAGGGCCGCATGCTTTCCCCATAACGATTAAAGAGGGCGCCGGATTTACTCTTAAAGAATTCACGCGTTTTCTTGAAAGTCACGGCGTTGATTCGCGTAATCTTTTCTATTCCATCCCGACGCAATGCCCGGGTTATCAGTTTCTTGGTTATCGTTTGGGTAATTTTCCTCAGGCTGAATATTTTGGAAACAACGGATTGCACATCGGCGTTCATCAGGATTTGAATATCGAAAACCTCGATTACGCGATTGAAACGATCAAGAAATTCCTGCGCTTTAAACATAAACTCTAAACACAAACGATAGGCCGATGTATGCGCATTGCCATTAATTGCCGTTCTTTTTTGCAGCGGCAGTATGCCGGCATTGGCCGTTATGCCTATAATTTGGTTCAATCTCTTGGGCGCATTGACACAAAAAATGAGTACGCGCTTTATGTCCGCCGCAAACCCTTTGAGTTTAAACGCCGCGTTCCGCATCCCCCCGCAAAGAATTTTTCTGTCAAAGTCGATTGGAGAAATGCCGGCCTTTTCAAAACGTTTGGGCCCGTCGAGATTTACCATTCCCCAAGCCCGGACTCTTTAGAAATTGACAACACAAAAATTATTGTCACCGTTCACGATCTTATTTATAAAACCTACCCGCAGGGCCACACACCGGAAACCATCGCGCAGACCGAGCGGCAACTAAATGAGGCTGTCGCGAAAGCCTCAAAAATTATTTGCACCTCACAAAGCACGCTAAACGATCTCCACAAATATTTTAGTGTCGAAAAAAGTAGGACGTGCACTGCGTACCAAGGTGTGGATAAGGATGTTTTTTATCCACTCAAAAGTGAGGAGAAGGATGCCGCGCTCAGGATATTGAAGAAAAAAGGAATTACGCAGCCGTTTATTCTTTTTGTCGGCACAATCGAGCCGCGAAAAAATATTGCAAACCTTTTGGAGGCTTTCCATCATTTACGAAGCAGGGCCAAGTTTTCGGGCCAACTTGTCTGTGTCGGGATGAAAGGGTGGATGAGCGACGGTCTTTCCGCGCTGATTGAAAGATTAGAATTGCAACAGCACGTTATTTTTCCGGGCTATTTGACGGATCAGGAATTACGATGTTTTTATGGGCTGACCCAAGTTTTTGTTTTTCCCTCCTTTTACGAGGGATTTGGTTTTCCGATTGTCGAGGCGTTTAGCTGTGGGGCGGCAGTTGTGGCTTCTTCGACTTCTTCCTGCGGCGAGATTGCCGGGGACGCGGCACTTTTGATTAACCCCAAACGAAGCGATGAAATCGCCTCGGCCATTGAAAGAATTTTACAGGACGAGAATCTTAAGGGGCAGCTTCAAGCAAAGGCTCTTAGGCGTGCGGAAGATTTTTCATTTCAGAAAACAGCGCAGGAAACATTAAAAGTTTACAAAGAAGTTGCAGGCGTCGCTTAAACCTCAAAGAAGACAAAGAAAAGAATGAAAGTCAGCGGATTTACTATTGCCCGTAACGCCATCAAATACAATTATCCGATTGTTGAATCAATCCGTTCTATTTTGCCGGTTTGCGATGAATTTATTGTGAATGTCGGCGATAGCGAAGATGCGACGCTAAAGTTGATTGAATCAATCGACAGCCCCAAAATCCGCATTATTCAAAACACCTGGGACATGTCGCAAGGGAAAGAGGTTTTATCCTATCAAACAAACCTCGCGCTTAAAGAATGCAAAGGCGATTGGGCGTTTTATTTACAATCGGACGAGGTGATTCACGAAGGTGATTTGCCGCGGCTCAAAAAATTAATGAACCAGTATTTGAGCGACAAAAATATCGAGGCCTTTCGCTTTCAGTGGTTTCATTTTTATGGAAGTTATTTTCGCTACCGCATTGACAAGGGGTGGTTTCAAAAACAAGACAGGATTATTAGAAACAACGGCGAGATTGAATCCTTTGGCGACGCGTATGCCTTCCAAAGAAAAGACGGCAAACCCCTGCGTCACAAAAGCACGGGATGTTTTTTATACCATTACGGCTGGGTTCATTCCTCGGATGTTATGGCGCAAAGGCGGCTCAACGCCGAGCAAATCGGTTTCGCGACGCTTAAAAACGAAGAACGCGCCAAAGAGTATTCCTACGGTGATCTGAACCGGTTTGTCGTTTATTTTGGAACGCATCCTTGCGTTATGAAGGAAAGAGTGGATGCCCATAAGCTAAGCCAAAAAGATTGGAAATCTATCAATCGCAGATTCTGGTGGAATCCGGCGAAGATATTTCGCATCCGCTATAAAACCGGGCGGCGGGTGCGCGCGCGCATCGAGGATGCGGCCAAGAAAATTCTTATCAGCAATATTTTTGGCATCGGGGATGTGCTTTTCACCACGGCCCTTATCAGTAATATCAAGGACAATTTCCCCGATTGTTTTATCGGATATGTCTGCAACAAGCGCACAGCCCCTCTTTTAGCCGGCAATCCAAAAATCAACAAAATTATTGTTTACGAAAAAGATGAATTTGACGCGCTTTTCAAAAGGTCAAAGATCGCTTTTTTGAGGAAAATATTTGGAACAGTTGGCGACATTAAAAGGGAAAAATTTGATTTTGGCATCGAAATGTCCCTCAATAAATATGCCAGCTTTCTTTTGTGGTTTGCGGGAATCAAAGAGCGCGTTGGGTTTAATTACAAAAACCGAAGCCCTTTTTTGACAAAAAAAATTCCTCTCGATGGTTACGAAAAAAAACACGTTGTTGAGTACTATCTGGACTTGTTGGAATCAATGGGATTTCAGGCAACACACAAAAATCTCGAACTTTTCTTAAATGAGAAAGACCGGAGCTTTGCGCGGGATTTTTTCCAGAAAAATCAATTAACCCGAAAGCCGGTGGTCGTCCTTGCCCCCGGCGGCGGTGCCAGCTGGGGGGCGGATGCGGTTTACAAGCGTTGGCCGGCGGATAAATACGCGCAATTAGCCGACAAATTGATTGAAAAATTCAAGGCGCAGATTATACTGTTGGGGAGTTCTTTCGAAAAACCGTTGTGCCGAAGCGTCGCCTCGCGGATGCAGGAAAAAAATGTTCGCGTCTGTTGCGAGGCGAACATCACGGAAGCAGCGGCCGTCTTAGAAAAATGCGATGTCGCGATTGTTAACGACGGAGGATTACTTCACGTCGCGGTGGCCGTGGGCACCAAAACGGTCTCGATTTTCGGGCCGGTTGATGAAAAGGTTTACGGCCCGTATCCCCGGGGGCCGCACAGGGTTGTCTCAAAAAACCTGCCGTGTCAGCCGTGTTACCGGCGGTTTCGAAGAGCGGATTGCACGCATTACTTGTGCCTTCATTCAATTAACGTAAGTGATATCATAGAAAAGGTGGACGAAATCTTATGAAAGTGAATTTTATTGATTTTAGCGGGCAGTACAAGGAAATTAAAAAAGAAGTCGATACAGGCTTTAAAGAAGTTTTCAAACACGCCGATTTTGTTTTGGGAAAAGAAGAGCAGGACTTTGAAAAGGTTTTTGCCAAATACTGCCAGGCCAAATACGCCGTCGGGGTGAATTCCGGCACGGACGCCCTTTATCTGGCGGTTGCCGCCTTTAATATCGGCCCCGGCGATGAAGTGATTTTGCCCACCTTTACGTTTATCGCCACAGCTTTGTGTATTTCCTATACGGGCGCGACACCTGTGTTTGTTGACATCGAACCTGAAACCTACAACATCGACCCCCAAAAAATCGAACGGGCCATTACTAAAAACACAAAAGCGATTATCCCCGTTCATATTTACGGCCAGGCCGCCAATATGGATGAAATCAACGCGCTGGCCAAGAGATATAACCTTAAGGTCATTGAAGACGCGGCCCAGGCCCACGGCGCGCTTTACAAAGGAAAAAAAATAGGATCTCTCGGCGATGTGGCGTGTTTTAGTTTTTATCCCACAAAAGGTTTGGGGGCCTTTGGCGACGGCGGCATGGTTGTCACAAACGATGAGGCTGTTTACAAAGAAGCGCTGATGCTTCGCGATTACGGACGCGAGGGAAGATACAAGCATAAAATTAAAGGATATAATTCCCGGCTCGACACGCTTCAGGCCGTTGTTTTATCGGCGAAATTAAAACGCCTGGATAAGTGGAATAAAATGCGCGCCAAGTGTGCCGCCTATTACGGCAAATTGCTCAAAGGCGTCGACGGGGTTCAAACGCCGGAAATCAAAAGTGACCGTAGTCATGTTTTTCAAACCTTTGCCGTGCGCCTTAGAAATCGCGATGTCGTGCATGACCGCTTGCGGGAAAAAGGCGTAAGCGTTCTTATCCATTATCCGATTCCTTTACATCTTCAGGAAGCCTATAAAGAACTGGGCCATAAAGCCGGAGATTTTCCGGAATCAGAATCTCTCTCAAACGAAATTCTCTCTCTTCCTATGTATCCGCACATGACACAAAAAGAGATTGAATATGTTTGTGATACGTTAAAGAAATCTCTTAATCATGGCTAAACTTCCCCTGTCCGTTGTGGTTTTGACCAAAAACGAAGAAAAAAATATTCAAGACTGCCTTGAAAGCGTCCGTGATTTTGCTGAGGAGCTTTTGGTCATTGACGATGAGAGCGCGGATAAAACCGTTGAGATTGCCAAAAGGTGTTCGGCGCGCGTCTTGCACCGTAAAATGGACAACGAAGGCACGCACCGCAACTGGGCTTACGCGCAGGCCAAAAACGAATGGGTCTTAAGTTTGGATGCCGACGAGAAAGTTTCAGATGAGTTAAGAGAAGAGCTTTGTGCTATCTTGCCGGGCACAAAATTTCACGCCTTTGATATTCCCTTGCGGAATTACATCGGCAACTATTGGGTGCGCCACGGCGGCTGGTATCCGGCCAACAAATTGCGCCTTTTTATGAAAAGCCGTTTTAAATACGAAGAGGTGGGGGTTCATCCGCGCGTTTTTTTACAAGGCGATACAGGACATCTGACGAAAGATATAATTCACAAAGGCTATCCGGATTTTGAACATTTTTTAGCGAGCCTCAATCGCCAGACAACACTTGAAGCTCAAAAATGGATTGAAACCGGCCGGCAGATGTCTTTGGGGCGCGCTGTCTGGCGCACCGTCGATCGGTTTTTCCGCAGCTTCATCGGTAAACAAGGTTATCGTGACGGATTTGTCGGTTTTATGATTGCTTTTTTTGCTTCACTTTATCAGGTGATGAGCTACGCGAAATATTGGCAATTAAAACAGCCCAGGCAGTAAAGCAATGAACGTTATTTTCTTGGATAGAGATGGCGTGATCAATCAATTTCCCGGGCATGGGGATTATGTCAAGCGGGTGAAGGATTTTCATTTTTTGCCCGGCGCCCTGGAGGCGATAAAAACCCTTACCCAAAAGCGTTATGCAATTTTTATTGTCTCTAATCAGGCGGGCGTTTCCAAAGGAGTTTATTCGCAAAAAAAGCTTAATCAAATCAACGCCCACATGCTTCGCCATGTTAGAAAATTTGGCGGCAGAATAAAAAAGGTTTTTTACTGCACGCATGCCTCCAGCCATAATTGTGATTGCCGTAAACCGAAAATCGGCTCTATTAAAGAAGCTTTACAATCCGTTAACAAAACGATTCGCCACGCCAAGAAATTCTTTTTTATCGGCGATACGAGAATCGATATTGAGGCCGGAAAGAATGCCGGCTGCCAAACCATCCTTGTTTTATCGGGACGGGACACGCGCCGGGATGTTAAAGGGTGGAAGAAAAAGCCGGATTATATCGCCAAAAACCTTTTAGAGGCCACAGGGATCGTCACTCATGAAGATTCTCATTGTTCATGCCACGGCCGGGGCGGGGCATAAGCGCGCGGCCGAGGCGCTTTATCAGGGATTCAAAGAAAAAACCGGCGATCAGGTTTTCATCGTCGATGTCCTTGACTGCACTAATCCCTTTTACAAAAAATCCTACCAAAACGTCTACACATTTTTAATTACGAAACTATCCTGGGCGTGGGGTTTCTTTTTTGCGCTGGCGGATCTTCCTTTTTTACGGCCGGTTGTTCGAGTGCTGCGGCGCTTTGTCAACCACCTCAACGCGAAACCCTTCGAGCAATTTCTTAAAAATGAGCAGTTTGATTTCATTTTTTCGGCGCATTTCTTTTCGAATGAAGTCGCGGCGTTTATGAAACGCCAAGGCGCTATTCAATCTAAGATTATTTCTGTTGTCACGGATTTTGATGTTCACAGCATGTGGTTGGCCGAAGGAATCGATTGTTACGCGGCGGCCTCCGATTTTACGGCGAAGAAACTTGTTTCGCTGGGGATTGAAGAAAATAAAATTTTAGTCAGCGGGATTCCGACGGACAAGAAATTCACGCTTCCCTACAATCGCGATGACCTTCAAAATAAATTCCAGCTCAAGAAAAATCTGTTTACCATTTTGGTGGCGACCGGCTCTTTTGGCATCGGCCCCATCAAGGAAATCATTGCCCAGCTTCAAGAGTATCAGGTCCTGGTTGTTTGCGGCAACAATAAAAATTTGTTTAACGAATTAAATCAGATTAAGGGCGTGAATCATAAGGTTTATGGCCTGGTCAATAATATGGATGAGCTCATGACGGTTGCCGACGCGATGATTACCAAGCCCGGCGGACTTTCCATTTCCGAGGCGCTGATTAAAGGGCTGCCGCTTATATTTTTTAGCGCCATCCCGGGCCAGGAGACGGGCAATGTCAGCGTCCTTAAACAATGCGGCATCGGCATAAGCGGCCGCGGCGTTGAAGAGATCATTGATGAAGTTAAAAAATTAAGCGGCCAAAAAGATTACTACGAACAAGCAAAACAAAACACTCGACAATTAGCCAAGCCTTCCGCTGTTTCGGACATTATCCAGCTTGCCTCAAAACTCTCTTCGCGTTAAGAAAACTTTTAAAAGGGTTATGAAAAATAAACTTGCTCAAGTTGTTATCGGCCTTCCCGTCAAAGGGCCTTTCGACTATCTAATTCCCGAGGTTTTACAGGAGAAAATAAAGGTTGGCTGCCGCGTCTTTGTTCCGTTTGGGCCAAGGCGGGTTGTTGGCTTTGTTGTCGGCTTTAAACAATCCAGCCCGTTTAAGAAACTCAAAAGCATTTTGTCCCTGATTGATGAAATGCCGATTCTCGACGAGAATATCCTGAAACTAACAAAAGAAGTTGCAGGGTACTACGGCTGTTCATGGGGGGAGGCTGTTGAGGTTGCGCTCCCACAAGTGTTACGCAAAAAAAATCCCATTACCTTTGAGCCGACGGCTCAAGCGCCTACCCTAAACAATCCGGTTGAAATTACCCTTATTCACGATCAGTCAAAGGACAAATGTTGGCCGCTTTTGTTAGAGATGATTCAAAAGGAACTTGTCCAAAATCGCGGAGTTATTGTCCTTGCCCCGGAAGTTTCTTTAGTTGAAAAACTCGAAAAGATTTTAAAGGAAAAATTTTCCGAACAGGTCGTTGTTTTGGACCGGCGGCTGAAACCAAATAAGGAATTAGAAAATTGGATATTGGTCAAAGAAGGGAAGGCGCGGATTGCGCTTGGCACGCGCTCCTGTGTTTTTGCGCCGATCGCAGATTTAGGATTGATGATTGTTTTTAATGAAGACGACTACGGGTATAAACAAGAACAGTCGCCCTTTTATCATGCCCGCGAAGCGGCTCTCATGCGTTCGGAAATTGATGCAAGTTCGGTTGTATTTATCAGCCGCGTCCCGTCGATTGAACTTATGCATTTGGCAGAGAAAAAAAAGATTAAATATCAGCCGCTTGAATCCGAAAATGTTGTTCGCCCGCAGATTGTAGATTTATCGGCGTATCAGTGGCGCAAAAGCTCCATCCTTTCATTTCCGCTTCAAAACCAGATGCAAAGAACATTGGCGCAGGGCGGAAAAATCCTTTTGTTTATGAATCGCAAAGGTTTTAGCAACCTCACACGCTGCAGTCAATGCGGTTTTACGCTTAAGTGTAAACGCTGCGATACAAATCTTTCATATTTATTTAATCTCAAGAAAATGATTTGCCGTCATTGCAATTACACAACGCTGCCGCCCAATATTTGTCCAAAATGCAGCAGCGCGTATTTGCGTTTTACGGGAATGGGGATTGAAAAACTCGAAAGCGAAACGGCGCGGTTTTTTCCGCAGGCGAAAGTAGCGCATTTTGACAGAGATACAAAAATCCTACCGCAAGGTTTTGATATTTTAATCGCGACACAGGCTATTTTAAAATATGAAGACACGCTTTCCATTTCATTAGTGGGTGTTTTGCGGATTGATTCTGAAATTAACCGTTTGGATTTTCGCTCGGCGCAAAAGACATTCGCGCTTTTGACGCATTTAGGTGGGATGGCCCAAAAGCAAATGATTGTGCAGACGGGGATTCCGGAGAATTATTGCATCAAGGCGGCTGTGAAGATGGATTTTAAGAAATTTTACCGAGAAGAAATCAAATTCCGTCGGCAAATCGGGTTTCCGCCGTTTTGCCGTTTGACGGCGTTGGCGTTGCGCGGGACGAAAGAAGACATTGTTTTTAAAGGCGCCACGCAGTTGTATGAACATTTGGTGAAAAATAACACAGCCAAAGATATTGAGGTCCTTGAGCCGCAGGCGGATGTTGTGGCGAAACTTCGCGATAAATACCGTTTTACGATTCTTGTGAAAGGAAAATCGTCGCAGAAGACGATGGCGTTTATCCAATCTTCGCTTAAAACCTTTGGCAAAAAAAGTGGTATGATTGTTAGCGTCAACGTGGATCCGTAGGGAGCGTTATGAAGATTATTTTTTTTGGTAGCGATGATTTTGCGGTTGTGAATTTAAAGGCGATGATAGCATCCGCGTCTAAGCATCAGGTGTTGGCGTGCGTGACGCAGCCGGATACAAGAAAAGGCCGGCATTTGGAAGTCAGCGTTTCTCCCGTTAAGGAATTTGCTCTCAAGAGTAAAATTCCGGTTTTTCAGCCGGCGGCACTTTTGGATGAAAAGTTTGTGAGCGCGCTCAAAAGCTTTGAGAGCGATATTTTTGTTGTCGTTGCTTACGGAAAAATTCTCCCGAAAGAAATCCTTGGGCTACCGAAAATATTTTGTATCAACATGCATGGTTCGCTTCTTCCCAAATACCGGGGAGCGGCGCCGATTAATTGGGCCATCATGAATGGTGAAAAAACAACGGGTGTGACCGCAATCAAACTTAATCCTAAAATGGACGCTGGCGACATCATCGCGCAAAAGGAAATCAACATTGCCGATGATGATACATCCATCAGTCTTCGGGCAAAAATGGCGGATCTTTCGGGAGAACTTCTTTTGGATGTCCTTGATTCGATCGAGCAGAAAGAATTTACCTTAACGAAGCAAAATGAAGCCCAAGTGACGTTGGCTCCCAAATTGACCAAAGAGCTTGGGGTCATTGAGTGGCAAAAGGGCGCACAGGAAATTTACCGCTTAGTGTGCGCCCTTTTGCCATGGCCCACGGCCTACACTCGTTATTCCGGCAAATTGCTTAAGATTCTTGAGGCAGAAATTTCCGTCGCAGATTGTGGAAAATTTAAACCCGGCGAAGTTATGAATATTACACCGGAGGGCATGGATGTCGCCACAGGCCAAGGCGCGCTTCGGCTGTTGCGCGTCCACCTTGAATCATCCAAGCCGATGGACGCAAAGAGTTTTGTCGTGGGGCATAAAATCGGAATTGGCTTTAAATTTGAATAATAAATGGCAAGGCGATAAACCCTTTGTGATATAATCCGAGAATCCTGTTGAGCTTTGCACAACTAAAGATAAAATCGAGAAAACAAAGCGAAATATTGACTACCACAGAATCAATGGTTGAGTAAAGGTCAATAAACATCTTTTAATGAAAAGAGTTTCTCGTGCCTGAACTTCGTAAAGACCCCATCGTTGGCCGTTGGGTGATTATTGCTACCGAACGTGCCCGTCGCCCCGGAAACCTTGTCAGCGCTAGCGAAAATATTTTCAAAGAAGAAGCCCCGTGCCCTTTTTGTGAGCGCCACGAATCGTTGACTCCGCCCGAAATTTATGCCGTTCGAAACAATTCCCGTCCCAACGAACCCAATTGGAAGGTGCGCGTCGTCCCCAGCATTAAGCCAATGCTTCGCATTGAAGGGGCAACTTCCCGGCGAGGGGCAGGGATTTATGACTCCATGGATGACGTCGGGGCCCACGAAGTCATCATCGAAACCCCCGAACATATTGCCAACATGGCCGATCTTCCTCTCGATCAAATCCGGCTCGTGATTGAAACGTACACAACCCGCATTAATGATTTGGAAAAAGACCCGCGTTTTAAATCTGTTATGGCCTACAAAAATTATGGTTGGCCGGCCGGCGGGGGAAAAATCCGCCACTCGCGCTCTCAAATCGTTGCGATGCCCATCAATCCGATGCGGGTGAAAGAGGAGCTTGTCGGAGCCAGGCAATATTTTGATTTCCATGAGCGCTGTGTGTATTGCGATCTTATCCGCCAGGAAAGCCAGGCGGGCGACAGGGTGATTGTTGATGACGACAACTTTATCGCGGTGGCGCCGTTTGCCTCGCGGTTTCCTTTTGAAATTTGGGTTTTACCGAAAAAACACCATTGTGATTTTTCAAAAGGCGTGACGGGACTCGCGTATGATTTGGCGCGAATCTTAAAAGAAGTTTTATTGAAACTTAAAGTCGGCCTGGGCGATCCGGCTTACAATTTTGTCATTCACTCTGCGCCCTTTCGAAGGCTCAGCACAAAAGAAAATCAATGGAAGACGATCAATGAAGATTATCACTGGCACATTGAGATTATGCCGCGGCTGACGCATGTGGCAGGGTTTGAAAAAGGAACAGGTTTTTATATTTGTTCGATGCCGCCGGAGGCGACGGCGGAATTTTTACGAAAGGTTGTTGTTTAGATGGGTGAATTAAGGCGCGATCCTATTGTTGACAGGTGGGTCATTGTCAATCTCGATGAGGCCGGCGGGCCGGATTCCTTCGAGAAGGAAAATCATGCCTTGAAACAAGAAGCGGTTTGCCAGTTTTGCCCGGGGCGCGAGCATCAAACGCCGCCGGAAATCGAAGCGTTGCGCCCCAGCGGGGGCGCTTCCAACACGCCCGGCTGGCAGGCGCGGGTTGTTCCCAATAAATTTCCCGTTTTGCGCATTGAAGGCGACCTTGACCGCCGGGGCTTGGGTATTTTCGATATGTCCAACGGCATCGGCGCTCATGAGATTGTCATTGAAACTCCCGTACATGACAAAAATTTAGCGGATTTCACAAACCAAGAAATGCATGAAGTGATTAAAAAATATTGGCACCGTTGCCTCGCGCTTTCGGGTGATAAGCGCTTTAAATATGTTTTGATTTTTAAAAACTTCGGAGAATCCGCCGGGGCATCTTTGGAACATCCGCACAGCCAAATCATCGCGCTTCCCATGGTCCCCAAATACGTCTTGGAAGAACTCCATGGAGCAAAGTCTTATTTTGATTATCGCGGCCGGTGTATCTATTGCGACATGATCGGCCAGGAGCACAGCGATAAAGAAAGGATGGTCGCGGAAAATAAAGAATTTGTTGTTTTCTGCCCTTACGCGCCCAGGTATCCTTTCGAATCTTGGATTGTCCCCAAGCGCCATGAGGCCCATTTTACCGGCATGACGGATGTAGAGCAGTATTCTTTGGGCTGCATATTAAAGGAAACCCTTTTTCGCATGAAGTCGGCTTTGGCAAATCCGTCTTACAATTTTTTTATCCACACATCTCCGGTTCAATACGCTTATCAGGTGAGTTATCACTGGCACATCGAGGTTATCCCCAAATTGACGCGCGTGGCGGGTTTTGAATGGGGGACGGGTTTTTATTATGTGCCCACAGCACCCGAGCGGGCCGCCAAATTTTTAAGGGACATTAAGTTTAACTTTACAATTTAAGCCCGCTTCTTGTCTTTGGCAAAAAAGTGACGGCAAAGACAGAAAATAAAATTGATTTTTTGAAAAGAAATGATATAGTGGGAAACATTATTAAATGTCGTTTTGGAAAAATAATGGGGGCAATCCAAGGAGGAAGCAATGGCAGTGAAAATAGGGATTAACGGTTTCGGCCGCATCGGCCGTTTGGTTTTTCGGGCGGCCCTTCAAAACAACAACGTCGAGGTCGTGGGAATAAACGACCTTTTTGACGCGGAATATTTGGCGTATATGCTCAAATACGATTCCGTTCACGGGCATTTCAAAGGAACTATTGAAGCCAAGGGCAATACCCTGACCGTCAACGGCAAATCGATTCGCGTGACCGGCGAGAAGGAACCTGCAAATTTAAAGTGGAACGAGGTTGGCGCCGAATATGTTGTTGAGTCAACGGGGCTTTTTACCGACACGGCCAAGGCGAGTGAGCATTTAAAGGCGGGCGCGAAGAAGGTCATTATTTCCGCTCCGTCCAGTGACGCGCCTATGTTTGTCATGGGGGTTAACGAGAAATCTTATAAAAATGAAATGAATGTTATTTCGAATGCGTCTTGCACAACGAACTGCCTGGCGCCGGTTGCGAAAGTTCTTCATGATAATTGGGGTATTGTTGAAGCGCTGATGACGACTTGCCACGCGATCACGGCGACACAAAAAACCGTGGACGGCCCATCCAAAAAAGATTGGCGCGGCGGACGAAGCGCGGGATCTAACATTATTCCCTCATCAACGGGCGCGGCAAAGGCTGTTGGGAAAGTTATTCCAGAGCTTAACGGAAAATTGACGGGAATGTCGTTTCGTGTTCCGGTGGCGGATGTGTCGGTTGTTGATTTAACAGCTCGCTTGGCAAAACCGGCGAAGTGGGACGACATCAAAGCGGCGATGAAAAAAGCGTCTGAAGGGCCGCTTAAAGGTATTTTAGGTTACACGGAAGAAGAAGTTGTTTCGAGCGATTTTATCGGTGATTCAAGGACATCTATTTTTGATGCGAAGGCGGGAATCGCGCTCAACGATAATTTCGTGAAAGTTGTTTCATGGTATGACAATGAGTGGGGGTATTCCTGTAAAGTAGTGGATTTAATTACGTATATCGCGTCAGTTAAATAGAAAAAAGTTTGATTTAAAATAAAGAGCGCCCCGTCCGCCTACGGCGAGACGGGGCGCTCTCCTTTTTTATCCACCCTCGCTTTAATTCCCTCGAATCTCTTTTAGAATAACATCAACTGGTGCGACTTTATTGAGTGTGTAGAAATGAATTCCGGGGGCACCGTTTTCCAGAAGAGTTTTACACTGCCGAACGGCAAAACGAATCCCTTCTTCGACGGTGGCTTCTGGGTCGTCTTGAAGCGGGCCAAAAATCTCGTGCACCTCCTGCGGAATGCTCGCGCCGCAGGTCTTGCAGAAATTCACGATGTTATTATAGTCGGTGATGGGGATAATCCCGGGGATAATCCGGGCTGAAACTCCGATTTTTTGCAAGCGCTCAACGTAATCAAAATAATGCTGATTGTCGAAAAAAAGCTGCGTAATGACATAATCCGCTCCGGAGTCCACCTTCATTTTCAAATATTTCGCATCTAAATCTTTATCCGGGCATAAAACATGCCCTTCGGGGAATCCGGCGACGCCGATGGAAAAATAATCGCCGTATTTAAAGCGCATAAAAGAACATAATTCGTGGCTAAAGTGAAAATGTTCTGCCGTTGGCTTCCAGCCCGGGTTGTCTTTGGGCGGGTCTCCGCGAAGCGCCAGAACGTTTGTAATGTCGTGGTGGCGCAGGTCATCAAGGATAACTTTTATCTCGCCGCGTGTATTGCCGATGCAGGTCAAATGCGCGACGCCGATGATACCGTATTTTCTTTGAATAAAATCCACGGTTTCCATCGTTTTTTCTTTATTTCCTCCGCCGGCGCCGTAGGTGACGGAAAAAAAATCCGGCTCTAATTGCGCGAGCCCTTCGATGGTTGTCAAAAGTTTCTTGTGGCCGATATCGGTTTTGGGCGGGAAAAGCTCAAAGGAGAAGGTTTGAGGCTTTTCTTTAAAAATTTCCGATAATTTTCTCATAAGTACGGATATTATAACATGCGATAGGTGTTTGTTGTAGCCTGCAGATTATTTTCCAAATGTTCGCCGCAATTTTCTAAAGTATAATATAATATTGGCATTTCCTAAACTACTTGTAATAGGGGGAAGCCGATATTTCGCTTTCCTTTCCTGTATTTGATGCAGTTAGTTGTAGAAAGCTCAATAAAATCTATGAAAATAGTTTTAGTGACCGGATCTGCCGGGCTCATCGGTTCGCAGGGCGTTGATTTCTTTTCTCAAAAGGGATTTAATGTTGTCGGTATTGATAACGACATGCGCCGGTATTTTTTCGGAGAAAAGGCATCCACGCTTTGGATTAAGAAACGCCTGGAAGGAGAAATTAAGAATTACCGGCACTACAATTTTGATATCCGCAACAAAAGGCAAGTTGAAAATTTATTTTCCAAATACAATACCGATATTAAACTGATTATCCATACCGCCGCCCAGCCTTCGCATGATTGGGCGGCAAAAGAGCCTTTGACGGATTTTACCGTGAACGCCAACGGAACGCTCCATTTGCTGGAGGCGGCCCGTCGGCATTGCCCCAAAACAGTTTTTATTTTTACCAGCACCAACAAAGTTTATGGAGATTCGCCAAACAGCCTTCCTCTGCGAGAATTAAAAACCCGCTTTGACCTTCCCCGAAAACATCCGTATTACCGGGGTATTGATGAGGCTATGAGTATTGACCAATCGAAGCACTCATTGTTTGGGGCGTCAAAAGTCGCGGCCGATATTTTGGTTCAGGAATATGGACGTTATTTTGGCATGAAAACAGTTTGTTTCCGCGGCGGCTGCCTGACGGGGCCAAATCACTCTGGGGCCATGCTGCACGGTTTTTTATCTTATCTTATGAAATGCTGCGCACAAGGCGTACCGTATACCATTTTTGGATATAAAGGAAAGCAGGTGAGGGACAATATTCACAGTTATGATTTAGTCAGCGCTTTTTACCACTTCTTTAAAAATCCGCGTTGCGGGGAAGTTTATAACATTGGCGGCGGCCGCGCCAACAGCTGTTCCGTTCTTGAAGCGATTACGGCGTGCGAAAAAATTACGGGGAAAAAAATGAAGGTAAAATATTCCCCGGGCCATCGCAGCGGTGATCACATGTGGTATATCAGCGATCTCTCAAAATTTCAATCCCACTATCCTCATTGGAGCCAGAAATATACGCTTTACAAAACGCTGTCCGAGATTTATAACAATAGGCCGCAGTCAGAAAAACCCCCTATAAAAAGGAGTAGCCCATGAAAGTAACGTTACTTATTCCGACGCTCAACGAAATCATCGGTATGAAAGAAATTATGCCCAAGATTAAAAAGGAATGGGTTGACCAGATCCTTTTTGTCGACGGGAAATCGACAGACGGAACGCTGGACTATATTAAGGAACACGGCTACGAATATGTGATTCAGCAAAAAAAAGGAATGCGCCATGCCTACATGGAGGCGTTGCCTTATGTTAAAGGCGACGTGATTTTAACCTTTAGCCCGGACGGAAATTCAATCGCGGAGCTAATTCCTCCATGCATTGAAAAGATGAAGGAAGGCTACGACATGGTGATTGTTTCGCGTTACGCCAAAGGCGCCAAAAGCCAGGACGACGATGTGATTACCGGTTTTGGCAATTGGCTGTTTCGCACGATGATCAATGTTTGTCACCGGGCGCATTACACGGATCCGATGGTGATTTACCGGGCCTTTCGCAAAGACCTTATTTTTGAGCTGGACCTTCATAAAGACAGCAGTTATACATTTGAAGAAAAATTGTTTAAAACAAATGTGAGCTGGGAACCGCTTCAATCCATCCGCGTGGCCAAACGAAGGCTTAAATACGCCGAAATCCCCGGCGATGAACCTGCTCGTATCGGCGGAGAGCGCAAATTGCAGATATGGAAATGGGGAGCTGTTTTTCTTTATCAGACGATTCGCGAGATGTTTTGGTGGAAATGATTTGAAATATTTGCGGCGCAGACTGTTTCCAGGGAAACGAAAATGATGTTGTCAAAATAGCTCCTAAGTCCGCTTGTTTTATGCCCGCCAAAATAAAAAAACAAGAGATAGCTTTCTTCGTATCAGTTTTCCTTTTTGGTTTTTGTTTTAGCGGGGGATTTTCGCTCGCGAAACAAAAACCTTTATGGAACGATGAGTTTTATACTCAAACTTCCAGCGTTGACAGGCAAAGTTATGGCAGTATTCTCCTGGGCCGCACCTCGGAGGGAAATAATTATCCGCTATTTTATCTAATCCAAAAAACGATGTGCGGCATTTTTCGTTATTCTACCCCGCCGGGATGGTCTCAGGGCGATTGGAAAAGTGACCCTTACTCTGAGATTTTCTTAAGGATCAATCCAAATCTTTTTATGTCGCTTTCGATTGCCGTCATTTTTTATTATTTCTCCAGATTTTATTCAATGGCGGCGGGGCTATTTTCCGTGTTTCTTTCTTTTTCCTCGTACATGGTGTGGAATTATTGGGCCGAAGCGCGGCCCTACGCTTTATGGTGTTTTTTGACGACGTTGCAGTTTTTGTCATTCCTTTATATTTTTCGGCCAGGAAACGAAAGCGGACGCGGCTGGAGATGGCTTGTCGTTAGCCATTTCTTGCTGGCGCTGACGGTGGTTTTTGGGCTGATTCAAATTATTTTTGCCTCTTTTCTGGTGTGGATTTTTCTTGAAAGGCGATGGCGGAAATTGATATGGCTTACCGTTATTCCCGTCGGGATTTCGCTTTTTTACTATAGCCACACTCCGCAGTATAACTTTTGTTTTTCTCTAACCCCTGAGCAATTGATTCGCGAGTGTTTTTCGCGTGACCGTTTTTATATTATGTTTCTTTTTGTGCTTTTTTTGGGGTTGTCTTTTATTCAGAAAAAAACGGGGTGTCCGAAATTGTTTGGTAAGGATACATTAATCAAAGGATTGCCATGCCTATTCCTCACATTGTTAATGATATTGGGCGCTCTTTGCGTCCTTTTTATTTTTAAACTAAAGGATTCGCATACTGGTTTTGCGGTGACCAGCCGGTACTTTATTTACCTTACCCCGATAGGGATAATCGCAACGACATTATTTTCTGAACATTTAATCAAATCTTTGAGCGCGAAGCGATGGCTGCAAATGGTCATTTTTTTGATCATTGGGTATTGGGTTCTTGCTCGGGCCGTCAAAAACATCCCCTTTATTGAAATGTTTTTCGAAAAAATTATTTTATGAAAGAAATGGAGATTTCGCATGAAGAAAAAATCTTATAGGCTTACAATAATTTCTTTGTTTCTGTTTCTTGTGCTTTTTTATGTAGGTTTTCTATTGGCTTCCCACCGTCCAGTTTGGAATGATGAAATCTATAGCCTTACCGGCATTATAAGACAATCTTATGGGAGCATAGTGTTGGGGCGTATTCAGGAGGGTAACAATTCGCCTCTTTTTTATTTAATTCAGAAAATAATTTGTAGTGTTTCGCGATACTCAACTCCTCAACAATGGACCGATGGAGATTGGGGTTGGCGGGATCCATACTCTGAAATTCTTTTGCGGATTAATCCAATCATTTTTATGTCGCTTTCGATTGCTATAATTTTTCATTTTTTTTCTCGTCGGTATTCAATGGTTGCCGGGATATATTCTCTCTTTGTGTCCTTATCTTCGTATATGGTTTGGGCTTATTGGGTTGATGCGAGACCGTATGCTTTATGGATTTTTATGACAACCATTCAATCTCTCTTTTTTCTCAATATTGTTCACGAGGGGAAAGTTTCAAACGTTGTTGGAGAGGAAGGGGCTTCGGACGGTCAATGGAAAAGGTTGATTGCTGTTCACTTTTTCTTGTCATTAACATCAATTTTTAGCATAGCCCAGATAGCCATTGTTTCCTCACTTCTATGGTTTCAATATGGAAAGAAATGGCAACGATATGTTCCCCTGGCAGTGATTCCTTCAGCTCTATGTCTATTTTATTATGCCCGTGCTCCGAAATACCAGTTTTGGTTTAAAGAAACGCCTCTACAATTGATTAATGCAAGCATTCCGAAAGATAGATTACTTTTCATTGCTCTTTTTCTTGGCTTTGTTATTCTGGGTTGTTATATGAAGAGGATAAATTTGCGTAGCCTCTTTAAGAATGGTTTAATGAGAGTAAGCAGTTATTATTTGGCTTTAACCATCCTTATGATATTCGCCGCATCGTTAGTTCTATTTATATTTAAATTAACTGAAACGCCAACCCATGCAGGATTTCAAATTTCTAACCGGTATTTCATTTACTTAACGCCCGTCGGAATTATTGCAACAACTCTTTTTTCGATTGCTATGATCAATAGCGTAACGGGGAAAATGTGGGTGCAAACAATGATTATTGGGGGCATAGGGTATCTGCTTTTTTTGAGGTGTCTTCAAACTTTGGCTTTGGTTAGGGGATTTTATTGTTTTTGACGCAGAGAAAATTAATAGCTGAAGAGGTAGAATAAACTTCTTATGATGTTATCGAAGGGTGAAAAAACTTTTTCCTTTTTCTTAAGGAAATTCCTGATAGTCCAAATGGCCTTCATCTTGTCTTTCTTTTACTGGAGCTACCTCTTCTTTAACTCCATGCCACAAATTGCTAATGACGCAATTGGCTATCAATGGCTGGGGGAATTGCTTTACAATAAAGGTCTGCTTCAATATATCGAGGCAGGGCCCAGCAGGGAGCCGTTGTATCCTTTTTTGATTTCATTAGCTATGCGAATGGCAGATTGCTTTAACGTCCCATACATTGCAGTACAAAAAATTTTTCAAATTTTCATTTTATTTATTGCTCAATATCTCTTTTATCGATTGCTAAAGAGATTAAATGTCCATCGCTCAATCATCTTTATATCAGTTTTATACTTTGGGTTTTCTCCCGCCATTGCGAATTCTGCTTTTAGCTTGTATTCCGAGATCATTACCTATCCTTTTATTCTCGGAATAATCCTCATCAATGCGATGTGTTGGAGATCCCTGACAGGAAAAGGTTACCGTGAGAATATTTTGGGCGGGTGGTTATTGGGCATACTTTTTGTTTTTATCGCGTTTGCAAAGGCCATTTTTGAGGCCATATTCCCTTTGTTTTTCATTCCTTATTTTTGTGCGGCCGGTTATTTCTTTTCAAAGAGGCAGCGAAAAGCATTTTTTAATACGTTGCTCCTGGTTCTTGCGGCTTTCCTCACTTTTTACACCGCAATCGTTTCTTATAAATCTTTAAACCTTAAATATAATGGGCATTTTACGCTTTCCGATCGAGGTCCGTGGGCCCTCTATGGAAACACGGCGAGGAGGATGGAAAAAATGACCTCCAAGCGTGTTTTGGCAGCCTTTGCCTATTCCATGGGAGAGGGCGCTTGTCGTAGTATTTTTGGTGAGAGCGAATGCAAGTTTTGGTCGTACATCCCCTCGGATAACTACGGGTATTCGAAGTTGGGGGAGTTAGAAGGCAGCGGTATTCCTAAAAAGGATATCGACGTGACGCTTATTAACCTCGCAAAGAAAGAGATTTGTAGCAACCCTCCACAGTATTTGTTATTTATGATTGCCGAGGGGTTAAAAATGTTCTTTTGGGAGTCGACGAAGATAGGGTATGTCACTTATCCACCATGGCAGGAAAGGATATTTAACTCCACGTTTGTTAAAAATAGCTTAAGGTTTCTCATTTTTTTAATAACTTTTTTGTCATGTATTCATTCGATCCATTTTCTGAGAAAGAATAAAACAAAATCTTTCGGACTTAACAGTGCAGATGACGTGATCCACTATCTACTTTTTTCCATCATGTTCCTGGTATTTATTTATGTCAGTGTGCATTCGTTTTTCTTTATTCTTACTCGATATGCCCTTCCCATTGCTCCGCTTTACTTGGCCCTTATTGCCTTTGGTGTCAATAAAATTATCTTCAAGCGTTTATAAGTGACCGTAATTCTAAAATTTTAGGCATGTAACTGTATAGGATTTAGGGGATTACGCGTTATTGGGGAGCATGTTTTTTCTTGACAGCCATCGGAATGTAGTTATAATGTTCAACAATTGAACAGTTGTTCTCCCCATACAAATGCCCATTGATACCCTAAACGAACGCGAATTTGAGCTGGTTAATATCATTGGCGGACAACTTGGCGCCAATCAGCGTGATTTGTCCCAACAGATGAATCTTTCTTTGGGGATGACCAACATGCTCATTCGTCGGCTCATCGCCAAAGGATACATCCGCATTAAGCAGTTAAACAAGCGCAAGGTCGAGTATCTTCTTACTCCCAAAGGTTTTTCAGAAAAAGTCCGCAAATCCGTCAGATACACCCTCAAAACCATTAATTCCATCGGTTTAATTAAAAACCGCGCTAAAGAACTCATTCTGGAGCTTTATCATCAGGGCGAGAGGAGTTTTTATATTTTAGGAGGATCAGATTTTGTGACCCTCGTCGAAATGGTTTTAAGGGAAGATTATTTTAAGGATTGCAAAATAGTGCACATCAAGGAAATGCCTGCGCAAAAAATTGACGGCATCATTCTCATCTGTCAGGAAAATATGATCGAAAGTCAGGAAAATATAAATAGGAAGGTGAACCTGCTCCACGAGTTAGAAGCAAGGGCTTCTGTCGCTCATAACCCATCCATGCGAGAGCCGAGCAATGCTTAATCATAAAACAATACTGATTACCGGAGGGACGGGGTCGTTTGGCAAGAGAATGACGCAGGTCATTTTGGAGCAGTATAAACCGGAAAAGCTTGTTATTTTTAGCAGAGACGAGCTTAAACAGTTTGAGATGTCGCAAAGGTGGAGCACGCACAAATATCCTTGCATTCGATATTTGCTGGGCGACGTTCGCGATAAAGACAGGCTCAAGATGGCATTTGACAAGGTTGATTATGTGATTCATGCCGCCGCCCTCAAGCAGGTTCCCGCGGCGGAATATAATCCCGGTGAATTTATTAAAACAAATGTCCTGGGTGCCATGAACATTATTGAAGCCGCTTTGCACTGCGGGGTCAAAAAAGTTATCGCGCTCTCGACGGACAAGGCCTGCAATCCTATCAATTTGTACGGAGCGACAAAACTGTGTTCCGACAAATTATTTGTTGCCGCCAACGCCTATAGCGGATCGAGCGATGTTCATTTCTCGGTTGTGCGCTACGGAAATGTATTAGGCAGTAGAGGCTCTGTTGTTCCTTTTTTTAAGGAAAGAGCAAAGACAGGTGTATTGCCAATAACAGATGCGCGGATGACTCGCTTTTGGATTACCTTAGATCAAGCCGTTCATTTTGTTATCGCCTCGCTTGCTCGTGCTAAGGGAGGAGAAATATTTGTCCCAAGGATTCCATCAATGAAAATTGTTGATTTGGCCCGTGCCATTGACCCTAAATGCAAACAGGAAGTCGTCGGGATACGCCCCGGGGAAAAACTGCATGAGACACTTTTAAGCGAAGATGAAGCACGAAACGCTGTTCAATTCAAAGAATGTTTTATCGTGCAGAGCAATCATCATTTGAGAAAAAGTTTATTTGAACAAATGGGTTTAAGTAAAAATGGCGGACAGCCATGCCCCGATGGTTTTGAATATGCTTCGGATAAAAATGCGGAGTGGATGACGGTTGAGGATTTAAGGACTTTAGTTGCAAAAATAGCGGATGATTATTCCATAGAGCAGTCGCGTTGGGCTATGAATGACGTGCCGGAGTAAATGATGAAAGCAAAGAAAGTTTTGGTAACAGGCGGAGCGGGTTTTATTGGAAGCCATTTGGTCGACCAGCTTGTCGGCAATGGCCACCAAGTAACGGTCGTTGATAATTTTTCGACCGGAAGGCCGGGAAATCTTACCCATCAAGAAGGTAGCATCCGCATTGTTGAAGCGGATATCACCAACTTTAATGCAATTGCGCCGTACTTTCAGGGGCAGGATGTCGTATTTCACATTGCCGCGTTGGCGGATATTGTGCCATCGATTGTTAATCCGCGCGGATATTATGCGTCAAATGTTTTAGGAACGATGAATGTGGTTGAAGCAGCGCGCTTGGCGAAAGTTGGCAAGCTTGTTTACGCCGCATCCTCATCCTGTTATGGCATTCCGCCCGAAGGGTTTTATCCAACCAATGAAACAGCCCCGATCAATCCGCAATATCCTTATGCGCTGACGAAATATTTGGGAGAGCAAACGGCTCTTCATTGGGGACAGGTTTATGATTTGCCGGTTATTTCGTTGCGTTTTTTTAATGTCTATGGGCCGCGTTCGCGCACTTCTGGAACATATGGCGCGGTCTTTGGCGTTTTTTTGGCCCAGAAGCTTGACGGCAAACCTTATACAGTCGTTGGTGATGGAAATCAGACGCGGGATTTTGTTTATGTGACCGATGTGGCTAACGCCATAGCCACGGCCGGATTCTCGTCGATAAAAAACGAGGTCTTTAACGTTGGCACCGGCCAGCCGCAAAGCATTAACACACTTGTTTCTTTTTTAGGCGGAGAAAAAATCCATATCCCCAAACGCCCCGGCGAGCCCGATTGCACATGGGCGGACATCCGGAAAATAAAATCCGTCCTTGGTTGGGAACCTAAAGTATCTTTTTCCGAAGGCGTGCGGGAAATCTTAAAACATATTGATTATTGGAAAGACGCGCCGGTGTGGACGCCGGATGCGATTGAGAAGGCAACGGAAGATTGGTTTAAATACTTAGTGAAGGATTGACGATGGAAAACGCCAAAACCCTCAAAAAAATTCAGACTCCGGCTGCGCTGGCCAAAATTGTCGCGGACATCAAGAAAAAGGGAAAGAAGGTTGTCCTTTGTCACGGTGTTTTCGATATCGTACATTTGGGGCACATCCGCCATTTTAATCAGGCCAAAGAACAAGGGGATATTTTGGTCGTATCTCTTACGCAAGATAAACATGTGAAGCGTGGGCCCGGCCGGCCGTTTTTTACCGATCGTCTTCGCGCCGAAACACTAGCCTCTTTAACCGTGACAGATTATGTGACCGTTGTCGATGCCCCGACCGCGACCGATTTTATTCGAAAAATGCGTCCCGATATTTATGCCAAAGGCCCTGATTACAAGGTGAAAGACAAAGATGTCACTGGAAAGATTCTGGAGGAGGAAGAGGCGGTTAAATCGGTGGGCGGGCGGTTATTTTTCACCGACGATATTACCTTTAGCTCTTCCAAGTTAATCAATGACTATTTGGATGTTTATCCGTTACGTACTGTTAAATATCTCAAGGCCATGGCGAAGCGGTATTCCCTTGATTACATCATTGAATCCATCGAGGGCTTAAAGAAACTCAAAGTCTTGGTGATCGGGGACGCCATTATCGACGAATACCATTATTGCCTGCCGATGGGAAAATCTTCCAAGGAGCATTTGGTCGCCAACCGGTATGATTCCAAGGAAATGTTTGCGGGGGGAAGCCTCGCGACAGCCAACAACGCGGCAAGTATCTGCGGACAGGTTGATCTTGTAACGATTCTCGGCGCTAAAAAATCCTACCGGAGTTTTATCGAAAACCATTTGGGCCCCAATGTCGAGCCGACTTTTTTTTCCCGTCCGGATACAGGGACAATTGTCAAAAGAAGATACGTCAGCAAAGCGCAGAATCGTAAGTTATTTGAAATATGCTTTATTGAGGATACGGATATCGCCCGCCGGGAAGAAAAGAAGGTCATGGATCATCTCAACGGTGTGATAAGAAATTATGATTTGGTGATTGTTTCGGATTACGGCCACGGATTTTTGACGGAACGCATCCGAAAATTGATTTGTGCGAAATCGAAATACCTCGCGCTGAATGTGCAGACCAACAGCGCCAATATTGGGTTTAATCTTGTGACCAAATATCCGCGGGCACATTGCGTATGCGTCGATGAATTGGAGTTGCGCTATGCGATTCATGACCGCTTCAGTGATTTACGTACACACGCTAAGAAAGTGTATGAGCAGCTCGGCTGTGAGCATGTGATCGCCACGCGCGGATCTTCCGGATCGCTGTGTTATTCCCAAAAGAATGGTTTTCATGAAACGCCGGCTTTTGCCAGCCGTGTTGTCGATGCCATCGGCGCCGGGGATGCTTTTTTTGCTTTTATTGCGCCGTGTTTTGCTGCCAGCTTGCCTCAAGAGGTTGTGTCTTTGATTGGTAACGCCGCCGGTTCGCTGGCGGTCCAGATTGTTTGCAACCGTGAGCCGGTCAGGTCCGTTGATCTCATCAAATTCATTACGAGATTATTAAAATGAAAGAAAAAATTAAGAAGAATCGCGAAACGTTAAAAAAGTTCCTGGATCAGATTGAGGCGAGCGATCGAAAAGGGGTTTCCTTGGAGGTGGATGCGGCGCTGGAAAATACCGTTGGGCTCATTTCTGCCTGCGCTGCCGCCGGCGGAAAAATCATTTTTATCGGCAACGGCGGCAGCGCCGCCATTGCTAGCCACATGGCGACGGATTTCTGGAAAAATGTCGGGATTAAAGCGATCAGTTTCAATGACAGCGTTTTGCTGACTTGTTTAAGCAACGACGAGGGATACGCCTACGTTTTTGCAAAATCCATTCAAATGTTCGCGCAGCCCGCGGATCTTCTCATCGCCATCAGCAGTTCCGGCAAGTCAGAAAATATCATTCGCGGCGTGGATGCTATTTATGAAAAAGGCGGCAAGGCGGTAACCTTTTCAGGGTTTACTTCAGATAATCCTTTGCGCCGCAAAGGGGAAATAAATTTTTATGTGCCGGTTTCGCATTACGGATATGTTGAGGTTATCCATCACGCTTTGTGCCATTGTTTGGTGGATGTCATGATTGCAGACAAGGCCAAGATTTCCAATAAACCAAAATTAACGGAAAAGGTGTTTTCTCATGAATAAATTGAAAACTATTTTAGTGACAGGTGGAGCCGGATACGTCGGGGCGATTCTTATTCCCAAATTATTGAACAAGGGATGCAAGGTTAAAGTCTTGGATCTTTACACCTATGGTGAGGATGTTTTTGACGGCATTAAAGATAAATCGAATTTAGAAGAAATTAAAGGCGATATTTGTGATACGGACTTGCTTAAAAAAAGCCTGCCCGGCTGCGATGCCGTTATCCATCTCGCCTGTATTTCCAATGACCCGACCTTTGAGCTTAATCCGGATTTAAGCCGAAAAGTCAACTATGATGCCTTTGAGCCGCTGGTGCGCCTGAGCAAGGAAAGCGGTGTGCGCCGCTTTGTTTATGCCTCAACCTGCAGCGTCTATGGTATTAGCGATTCTCCCAATGTCACCGAAGATCATCCGCTTGTTCCCATTACCGATTACAACAAATACAAAGGTTTATGTGAACCGATCCTCTGGAAATATCAATCGCCGGAATTTACGGCGGTCACCATTCGCCCGGCGACGATCTGCGGTTATTCGCCCCGCCAGAGATTCGACCTTTCCGTGAATATTCTTACCAATCACGCGTATAACAATAACCACATCCTTGTTTTCGGCGGAAAACAGGAGCGGCCTAATCTTCATATTGAGGATATGACGGATTTGTATTGTATGCTTTTAGAATTGCCCGACGATAAAATCGCCGGCAAAACTTTCAACGCCGGTTATCAGAACCGTTCGATTGCCGATATTGCCGAGATTGTGCGTAAAGTGATGGCCGAGGAATTTCCCGAAAGGCCGCCGGTTACGGTTGAAACACGTCCGTCGGATGATATCCGCTCGTATCGTATATCCTCGGAGAAAATCAAACGTGAACTCAACTTTGTCCCGCGCCACACCATCGAAGATGCCGTGCGGGATCTGATCAAAGCGTTTAAGGCGGGAAAATTTCAAGATCCAATGAGTAACATAAAATATTTCAACATTAAAATGCTTAAATCTCCGGAATTCCAATGCGCTGTCTAATGAATGTTCCATATGTTGATTTGGCCGATCAACATGCCTCCATCAAAGAAGAACTATTGGAAGCGGTCGGTAAAGTTTTGGATCACGGAAAATTTATTTTAGGCGAAGAAGTCGCTGAATTTGAAGAGCGCTTTGCCAAATTGTGCGGCGTGCGTTACGCCCTTGGATTAGGCTCAGGAACCGACGCGCTTATTTTGGCGCTGCGCGTGTTAGGTATCAGCGCGGGGGATGAGGTCATCACTGCGGCAAATTCTTTTATTTCTTCCGCCAGTTGCATTGCCTATGTCGGTGCGAAACCGGTTTTTGTGGATGTGGGCGAGGATTATTTAATCAATCCCTCTTTGATTGAAAAAGCCATTACGCCTCGCACAAAAGCTATTTTGCCCGTGCATTGGACGGGCCGGCCGGCGGACATGGCGGCGATGATGACTGTTGCAAAAAAACATAAACTCGCCGTTATTGAAGATTGCGCGCAGGCCATTAGCGCTGAATACCGCGGAAAAAAAGTCGGGTCCTTCGGCGATATCGGATGTTTTAGTCTGCATCCTTTAAAAACGCTCAATGCCTGCGGTGATGGCGGGATGATTACCACAGATAATAAAATTTTTTATGAACAGCTTGTCAGCTTGCGCAACAATGGGTTTCATCAAAATGACGAATGGCGCTATTGGAGCAATAATTCCCGCCTGGATACCATTCATGCGGCGATGATGCTTGTGAAATTAAAATATTTGGACGCCTGGACCCAAAGGCGCCGGGATAACGCGGAGTTTTATCAGCGGCAGTTACAGAGCATATCGCAAGTGCAGGCTCCTGTCGAGCAGCCGCATTTACGCAGCGTTTATCACACATTTGTTATTCAAGCACAGCGCCGTGATGAGCTCAAAAGTTATTTAGCCGAGAAAGGCGTGAATACAAAAGTCCATTATGCGATTCCCATTCACTTACAGCCGGCCGCCAAAGATCTGGGATACAAAAAAAGCAGCCTGCCGGTCACCGAGCGTCAGTCCCGGCAGATTCTGAGCCTGCCGGTTTCTCAGTCACTGCAGCCGGAAATGCTTGAATATGTTGTTGATACGATACGGGATTTCTATGGTTCAACGCGTAGTGCTTGCTCACCATTAGAAAAGTTGAACCATCCTGAACGCGCGAAAGCGCGCGAAGGATCGCGGAGAAGGAGATTATGAACGTACCATATTCTTATCTTGACGAACAGTTTGCCAATATTGACGACTATCTCAAAGATGTAAAAAAGTTTGTTCGAACCGGCGATTTCACACTGGGTAAACCGTTGGCGGAGTTTGAAGATCGCTTCGCGAAGCTCTGCGGTTTGCCGTATGCTATTGGCGTTGGTTCCGGAACGGACGCACTCATTCTTTCATTAAAAATCTTAGGAGTTGGCCCCGGGGATGAGGTTATTACGACCCCTAATACTTTCATTTCAACCGTCGGCGCGATTGCGATGGCCGGCGCGCGCCCGGTGTTTGTCGATAACAATCAGGAATACACTATTGACGCGGATAAAATTGAACAAGCCATTACTTCAAAAACAAAAGCCATTTTACCTGTGCATTTAACAGGATGTCCGGCAGATATGCCCAAAATCATGGAAATCGCCAAGCGGCGTAAATTGTTGGTTGTCGAAGATGCCGCGCAGGCGATTTTGGCGAAAATCGACGACAAACACGTTGGATCATGGGGCGAGACGGCTTGTTTTAGCCTGCATCCTTTAAAGAATTTAAACGTTTGGGGGGACGGCGGGGTGATTGTAACGCGCTCCGCGGAATTGAATCGCAAATTAAGATTATTCCGTAATCACGGAATGAATACCCGTGATGAAATCGAATTTTTCAGCCACAACAGCCGTTTGGATTCGCTTCAGGCGGTTATTGGCAATCGGTTGATCCGCGAAGTCGAGGACATTACAAGTCAGCGGATTAAAAATGCCCAGACGTACGACGAGGCATTCAAAGGCCTGAAAGATGATATCAGCGTTCCCAAACGCCGGCCCAATGTCCAGCAGGTTTATCACACCTATGTGCTGCGCGTAAGAAATCGTGATGCCCTTTTACGTCATCTTATGACAAGCGGTGTCAGAGCCAAGGTTCATTATCCGATTCCTGTGCATCTGCAGAGAGCGGCCGTTTATTTAGGATATAAACCAGGTGATTTTCCTATCTGCGAGGAAGATTGCCACAATATCATTAGTTTACCGGTTCACCAGCATTTAACGGCTAAACAGATCACCTATGCGATTGATTGCGTGCGAAGTTTTTATCGTAAAAGCGGCAAGAAGAGCGCAAAATAAAAATGCATTGGGTTATCGGCGTTGATTTTGATAATACGCTTGTCAGCTATGATAGGGTTTTTTGGAAAATAGCAAAACGCTTAAAGTTCATTGATAAGGATATTTTTTGTGATAAAAAAAATATTCGTGATGCAATCCGCTCGTTGCCTGGCGGAGAAAGAAAGTGGCAGGAAGTTCAGGCGTATGTTTACGGCAAGGCAATGGATGAAGCCATTTTGATTGACGGTGTTCAGAAATTTTTTCAGATGTGCCAGCGTCTTGGCGCGCGGGCGTATATTATTAGCCATAAAACGAAATTTGCCGCGCAAGACACTGAAAAGATTAATTTGCGACAAGTAGCCTTGGATTGGATGGCGCAAAAAGGTTTTTTTGATTCAAAAGGATTGGGGTTCTCGGCTGATCAAGTTTTTTTTGAGTCAACGCGCCAGAAAAAAATCCAACGAATCAAAAAGCTGGGTTGCACGCATTTTATCGATGATTTGGAGGAAATTTTTTATGAGAAGTCGTTCCCGCAAGGCGTAAAAAAAATTCTTTATTGCCCGCAGTCTAAAAATTCTTTCGCTTCTGAGGTAAAAGCGTTTAAGACGTGGGCATCGATACAGCGGTGTTTTGTTGATGAAAAATTCAAAGATTTGGAGAAAAATTTGTGAAGACTGCGGATTATACCGCTGAAACAGCGCAAAATGATATTGCCGGTGTATGCCGTGTTGCCGCGGGCCTTTTGGGCGTTGCTGTCGTTTCAGCCCAAAGGATCGGCGGTAGCGGAAATAATCGGGTATATTTCTTGGAGTGCGGCCAAGGCGGGCCGCGTGTTGCCAAATTTTATTTCCGCCATCCGTCGGATAAGCGCGACCGCCTGAAAGCGGAATTTGACAGCCTTTCGTTTTTATGGGAGCAGGGGATAGTCAGTATCCCGCGGCCGATTGCGGCAAATCCTGAAGAATCCTGCGCTATTTATGAATTTATCGAGGGAAAAAAGATTACGCCGGCGGATATTACGGACGCTGATATTGAATACGCCGTCGATTTTCTCGGCCGTTTAAAAAGAATTAACACGATAGCCCGATCGAAAAATATACCATCGGCGTCTGACGCTTGTTTTTCAATTAAGGCGATTATCGAGGGCATCGAGGGACGCTTGGCCCGCTTTGAGCCGCTTCAAGAGGGAGGCGAGGAATATAAGGAGTTGGAATCTTTTTTGAGAAATGATTTTAGGCCGCTTGCCGCAAGCTTGACGCAGTGGGCGCGCCAGCAATGTAAGGCCGGCGGAATTTCTTTTGAAGATGAAATTCCCATGGAGCAAAGAACGCTTAGCCCGTCGGATTTTGGTTTTCATAATGCCATTCGTGCGAGTGATGGCCGCGTTGTATTTCTGGACTTTGAATATTTTGGCTGGGATGATCCTGCCAAAACGACGGTGGATTTCCTTTTTCATCCGGCGATGGCGCTCAGTGAGCCGATGAAAAGAAATTTCACCCGCCGGATGCTTGAAGCTTTTAAGGAAAACAGCCGGCTTATTGAACGGGTGCGTTTGGCGTATCCTTTATTTGGTTTGAAGTGGTGTATGATTTTTTTAAATGAATTCATTCCCAACGATTTCTCCCGCCGGGCCTATGCGGCTGTCGGCATGTTAGATAAATCTGTGGCGCGAAGAGGGCAATTGCAGAAAGCTAAAACGCTATATCGGCACATTAAAGAAGTGTACATGGAATTTCCTTATGCCTCTTCATAGAGCCAAAGCTGTGAAATTAGACGAACGTTCAAAATATCTTCGCCGTCGGATGGTTGAAACGCTGGCTGCCACACGCCGCGGGCATGTCGGGGCGGCGCTCTCGCTCATCGAGATTTTACGCGTTTTGTACGACGACATTTTGCGTTATGATTCCAAAAATCCAAAGTGGTCAGGGCGAGACCGTTGCATTTTAAGCAAAGGCCACGGATGTTTGGCGCTCTATGCAATCTTACAGGATAAAGGATTTTTTCCCGAAAGTGAATTATGGAAATTCTGTGAAGCTGACGGGCTTTTGGGCGGGCATCCGGAAGTTAAAGTTCCCGGAGTGGAGGCCTCAACGGGAAGTTTGGGCCACGGATTACCCATCGGCGTGGGGCTGGCTATCAATGCCCGCTATGATAAATCCCATCATCGTGTTTTTGTCATTGTCGGAGACGGGGAATGCAACGAAGGCTCTGTCTGGGAAGCCGCGATGAGCGCCAGCAAACACAACTTAAGTAATTTGACGGTTATTGTTGATTACAATAAATATCAGTCTTATGGCCCGACGCATGAAGTCCAAAATTTGGAACCGTTTGCCGATAAGTGGAAAGCGTTTGGATTCGCGGTTCAAGAAGTCGATGGACATGATGTGGAAGCGTTGCGCGGTGCGTTTCGCGCGATTCCTTTGGAGGCGGATAAACCGACGGCTATTATTTGCCATACCCTCAAAGGCAAGGGAATGAATTGCACGGAAGGCAATTTGAAATGGCATCACAAAAGCGGGCTCAAGGATGAAGAAATCAGCCAGCTTTTTGCGGAATTGGAGGCAAGCTGATGCGCAAGATGTCTTTGGAAGTCGTTTATGAGCTTGCGCGCAAAGATAAACGCGTCTTTTTTATCGGGTCCGATTTGGGGATAGGCACGCTGCAAAAATTTAAAGATGAAATGCCGGAACGTTTTTTTATGGAAGGCATCAGCGAAGCCAATATGATTGGCATGGCGGCGGGACTGGCGATGGAAGGAAAAATTCCTTATGTCAATACGATTGCCACGTTTTTGACGCGCCGTTGCTTTGAACAAGTGGCCATTGATTTGGGATTGCACAATTTAAATGTTCGTCTTTTAGGAAACGGCGGCGGCCTTGTCTACGCGCCGCTGGGGCCGACGCATGAAGCGATTGAAGACATCGCGATTATGCGCGCGATTCCCAATATGACGGTTATCGCGCCGGCGGATGCCAACGAAATGCGCCGGGTGATGGAGCAATCCCTTCATCATCAAGGCCCGATGTATATTCGCATTGCCAAAGGCGGCGATCCGATTGTAACCGATGAAAAGATTCCGTTTCAAATCGGAAAAGCGGTGCCGATGCGTGAGGGTTCGGATGCTTTAATTATCACGACCGGCATTACTTTAAAGATTGGTTTGGAAGCCGCTGATCAATTAAAAGAGCAGGGGATGAAAATCGCTGTTGTACATGTCCCGACGGTTAAGCCGCTGGATGAAGCAACATTAAGAAAATATGCCGAGTCTGCTCCCGTTATTATGACGATTGAAGAACACTCTATTATCGGCGGTCTTGGTAGCGCGGTGGCTGAACTTATCGCGGAAGCGAATTTTTCGAGGGCTAAGCGTTTCAAGCGCTTTGGCATTCCCGATGTTTTTGCCGATCAATATGGATCGCAAGCGAGTCTTATGAAAAGTTTTGGGATTACGACGGAAAATATTGTTGCCACCGTAAAGAATTTGGCGGGATTAGAATCCGCAGGTGAGAAATTCATTCAACATGAATTGGTAAAGGAATAGCTATGGGAAAATTCGTTGAAATATTTACGCCGCTTCACAGAAAAACGACACGAAAATATATTGATCGGATGATTGACGACAAGGTCCATTGCATGCTTAAGGCAAAGGAATATGAAGCGGATTATTGGGATGGCGACCGCCGCTTCGGTTATGGCGGCTATAAGTATGACGGGCGGTGGAAGCCGGTTGCGGAAAAACTCATTAAAATCTATGGGCTCAAAGACGGTGATAAAATCCTTGATGTCGGATGCGGAAAGGCCCATGTCACGTATGAATTAAAACTGCTTCTTCCAAATTCATACATTAGAGGATTTGATATTTCCAAACACGGCATTGCAGATGCCCCCGAAGGTATCCGTAATTCCCTTTTTATCCATAAAGCCCAGGATCCGTATCCGTTTAAGGACAAGGAGTTTGACCTAGTTATTTCTTTGGGGTGCTTGCATAATCTGCGCCTTTTCCAGTTGGAAAAGGCGCTTAAAGAAATCGAGCGCGTCGGAAAACAAAAATATATCATGATGGAAAGCTACCGCAATGAACAGGAGCTTTTTAACCTGCAATGCTGGGCGCTCACGTGTGAATCATTTTTCGACCATGAGGAGTGGCCGTGGCTCTATCAACATTTTGGGTATATGGGCGATTATGAATTTATTTATTTTGAATAAATCATCTAATCAGGAAAAATTATGAGCCAAACACAAATGGAATTAGAAACAACATCATCTCTGCCGGTTAAAACAATGAAGGCAGCTATTTTGGTTGAATTAAACAAGCCGCTCGTCGTTGCAGAGATTGAATTACCCAGGCGGTTATCCTTTGGCCAGGTGCTTGTTAAAGTTCATTTCAGCGGTATTTGCGGCGCGCAATTTAATGAAATCGAGGGCGCCAAGGGCCCGGATAAATTTTTACCCCATCTTTTAGGGCATGAGGGCTCCGCCGAGGTTCTGGCCGTAGGCGAAGGGGTGACGCGGGTCAAACCGGGGGATTACGTTGTGATGCATTGGCGTCAAAGCGACGGCATCCAATCTCCGACGCCCACGTATAACTGGGATGGCCGAAAGGTTAACTCCGGCTGGGTCACGACGTTTAATGATCACGCGATTGTTTCAGAAAATAGATTAACCGTTATTCCAAATGATTTTGATATGAAGATCGCTCCTTTATTTGGATGCGCGGTGACAACAGCGATGGGCGTTATCAACAATGACGCTCATGTGAAAATCGGCCAGTCGGTTGTTGTTTTTGGGGTTGGTGGGGTTGGGCTTAATATTATTCAATCTGCCCAAATGGTTTCAGCCAATCCGATTATTGCCATTGACCTTTTTGACAAGAAATTAGACATGGCCAAACGTTTTGGCGCGACCCATGTATTTAACTCCAAAGACGTGAAAGATTATTTGGTTCAGATCCGTAAGATTGTCGGCGAAAAAGGCGCGGATGTTGTCATCGATACGACGGGCAATGGCCGTGTGATTGAAGCCGCTTATGAGCTTACACATCCTGATGGAAAAACGATTCTGGTAGGTGTTCCGCGCAAGGGCGATAATATTTCCATTTATTCCTTGCCGCTCCATTTTAAGAAAATTTTAAAAGGTTCGCACGGCGGCAGCACGCAGCCGAATCTGGAAATTCCCCGCTATATCGAGCTCATGAAGCGCGGCAAGATGACGCTCGAGGGGATTATCACCCACGAGTTTAAGCTGGATCAAATCAACGAAGCGCTTGTCGCCATTCGAAAAGGTGAAACGGGGCGCGTTATTATTAAAATGCACGAAGGTTTCTAAATTGTATGAAGAATTTTAAGTTAAGAGAAATAAATCCTGAAATTTTTTACACCGAGAATGAGATTTCTGAAATAGGACAAAGGGAAATTGAATTTTTGAAAAAGAAAAGTTTGCAGAATCCGCGTCAGAAAATTAGAATCTGTACACATAAGGGGCCCCAGGATAGATTGCATGAAATGCTCATTGTCCACACCAAAAACGCCTATGTCCGACCACATAAACACATTAATAAAAGCGAATCCGTTCATGTGATTGAGGGAATGGTGGATGTCGTTGTCTTTGATGAGAAGGGGGAAATTGCGGATTTAATCAAGATGGGAGATTATGCCTCTGGGCGCGTGTTTTATTATCGAATGGAGAAGGATTGCTATCATACGTTTATCATTAAAACGGATTTTTTGGTTTTTCACGAAGTGGTCAATGGCCCGTTTCATAAGAGCGATACCATCTTCCCGGAGTGGGCCCCTTCGGAGGGGGATGTGGAAAAAAAATGTGGGTACACCTGTCAGCTAAAAAACCAAATAGAAGGCTTTGAATTGAAATCCGAAAAGATACGGGTATTTTGAAAATAAGGAGGCTTATGAGCCGCATAATTAGAACTTTTCCAAATGAACCCGTTCCACCCTACGTTACTCACGGAGAGGGGCTCTATCTTTATACTGCCGATGGGAGAAAGCTCCTTGACACAACGTCGGGATATACGGCCAGTGCTATCTTGGGATATTCTGAGCCAAGGATTTTGGATGCTATGCGTAAACAAATGGAAAAGATTTGTTACATTGATTACAAGATTTGGTCGGATAAGAATCGGGATGAGCTAGCGGAACTCCTGCTTTCAAAAGCCGAACATAAATTGAATCGCGTATATTACGCGGGCAACAGCGGAAGTGAGGCTTGTGAAGCTGCGATGAAATTGAGTTATCAAGCGCATTATGATCTCGGCAAAAAATCCAAAACATGGTTTATCTCACGTATGCAATCCTACCATGGGGCGACTTCTGATGCTCTGGCGCTCGGGGAGCGCCCGAACCTTAGTTTTTATGAACCCATGTTATCAATGAAACGGGCCAAGATTTCTCAACACCACCCCAAACTTGAGATGAAGCCCGGAGAAACGTTGGATCAATATGCCAAGCGATCGGCCAAGGAATTAGAGGATAAGATTTTAGAACTGGGCCCTGAAAATGTTTGCGGTTTCATCGGTGAGACGATCATGGGCGGTTTGGTTGGCGATGTTCCTCCGGCTCCGAATTACTGGAAGTATATTAATGAGGTGTGTAAAAAATATGACGTCCATTTGATTTTAGATGAGGTATGGTGTGGCACTGGTACTAGTGGAAAAATATATTGTTGTGATTGGGACGGCGTGACGCCAGATTTTATATTTTTGGGAAAAACTTTGGCAGCATCATATTGCCCAATTAGCATCGTCGTTACAAACGATAAAATTGAGGAAATCGTCGTTAAGGGGCAAGGACGGGTCCAGCATGGCCATACCCATCAGGGGCATACGTTGGGAGTGGCAGCTGCATTGGCGGCACAAAAAATTATCCATGATGATGATTTCTTAAAGAATGTCAATGAGTTGGGACAGCACATTCAGAGTCGTCTTAAATCCGAATTAGGTTCTCATGAATTCTTTTTTGATGTTCGCGGCCGGGGTTTGAGGCAAACCATCGAATATCAATGCGAAAATAAGAATGCCTTTGGCATCAAGCTATATGAGGTGATGGAGTGGGAGCATAAGATTTTGATTAGCGGTAAGTGGCATAGGGTGTCTTTTACCCCGGCGCTGACAATTGACCGGCATACGTTGGATTTTGTTTTAGATAAGTTTATCAAAACTTTTAAGAAGGTTGCCGCAGGTTGGACGTCGGAATGTGTAGCAAAGCTTGTGGCTTAATAAATCATGGGGAGAGACGTTATGCATAGCGTAGATACTGTCGACATAAAGAATGAAGTTACGGTTGACAATAAAAAACTTCTGGAATATTGCCAGTATCTTCGCCAGAAATACCCTGTTAATAAAAAGGTGCTTTTCGTCCAAATTCCGCAATTTCTTCTCAACTCTTTTAACGTAGACGTGGCTAGAAATAAGGGGTATTACGCATTTCCGCCGACGGGCTTACAGTGCCTGTACGAGTCTTTAAAAAATAGAGATTTGGAGTTTCGAGTCTTTGATTTAAATCTCGAAATACTGAAAAGAGTGCATGAAGATGCGAATTTTAAGATTGAGAATTGGGTGGATTTATTGGAAGATTTTTTCAAGGACTACGATCCGTTTATTGTTGGGGTTTCCTGTATGTTTGACGCGGGAATTCATCCCTTGAAACAAGTTCTTCAATTTTTAAGGAAGAGCGGTCGATCCGTTGTTATTGCCGGGGGCGTTATTTGTACTTACGAGTGGGAGAATCTACTGTCTCATGAAGAATGTCATTTTACAATAAAGGGAGAGGCGGAGTACAAGCTGAACTATCTCTTTGATCATTTAATGGAAAAAAGCCAAAATCATTCTCCCACGGCAAATATCTATTTTCGGTACAACGGGGAGTTTGTTGAGACACAAGGCGATATCAAGAAAGTTAACCTCCAGACGAATATGATCGATAGTTATTCTTTGGTGGACATTAAGCAATATTACCGCTATGGTTCGTTAAATCCATTTTCCAGAATCGCCGGCATTTACAAATCACCATTTGCAGCGATCCAAATGAACCGTGGATGTCGAGCAGAATGCTCCTTTTGTGCAGTGCGTGATTTTATGGGCAAAGGCGTACGCAGCCGATCCGTAGATTTAGTTTTGGAGGAAATGTCCTATTTGATCAGCAGGCATGGTGTTCGACACTTTGAGTGGCTCGACGATGATTTGCTTTTTCTCCGTAATGATCTACAAATTTTGCTTCAGGAGATTATTGATCGAAAGTGGAATATTACGTGGTCGGCTAATAACGGATTAATTGCTGCTTCTGTGGATGAGAAAACGATGAAGTTGATGAGTGATTCGGGATGCATTGGTTTTAAAATCGGTATTGAAACCGGAAACGCCGAATTATTGAAGAAGATGAAAAAACCGGCCACGTTGGAGAAATTTAGACATCTTGCCATTTTATCCAGGAAATACCCAAGGCCGTTTGTCGGAGGTAACATTATTGTGGGTTACCCCGGCGAGACTTTTGCCCAGCTAATGGATTCGTACAATTTTTGTATGGAATTGAAGTTGGATTGGTATGCTTTTACGGTTTGCCAAATTATTCGTGGAGCTTCGGCATTTAGCGATTTTCATGATTATTTTGTTAAGCAAATTAATAATGAGGGTAAAAATGTCAAAAATTTTATTCCCACAAGAGATACCTCGGATGGGCGGTTATTGACCGATGACTCCATTTTAAAGGGTTTGGATATTTTTCAGATGGCGTACGATTTCGTTCCTAATGAACAACAGATAAAAGAAATTTGGTTCACGTTTAATATGGTGTGTAATTTTATGAGCAATAAGAATTTAAAAGAAGGTGGGACACCGGAGAAGTTTAATTCATGGGTGGAAATGGCACAGATGGCTTACCCAACCAATCCTTACATGAATCTTTTCTTAGCTTTGGGCTATACCATTACAGGAGGCCGAGGTAAGGCCAGGGAACTATATAACAAAGCTATTAAATTTGGTGATACAGATTATTGGCGTGACCGCTTTAAGTCATTTGGCCTAGATAAGATTGTCCGTGATTTTCCGGCGCAGAAAAAAGAAGTTTATGAATCCATGGATTATTTAGAGGCGTTTATTAAAGAGCGCTCTCCAACGAGGAACTGATCTCATGCCCCATTCTTTAGAAAATTACGCAAAGGTCAGTGATTACTATAAAGGAGAAAACTTCAATCCCGTTCCTATTCCTATCGAAAAGGGGTTGGGTTGGCACAATCATATAAAAAAGAGGCGGAATTTGTATGAGCGCCATTTAATGCTTCCCTTGCGATTTTTTAAAGGTGCGGATGTCATTGAATTCGGATGCAATTCCGGCGAGAATGCTTTGTATTTAGCTTCTTTGGGCGCCCGGGTGACCCTTGTGGAGCCTAATGAGCAAGTGCTACCCCGTCTAAACCATTTGTTCCGCGCATTTGCTCTGGAATCTCAAGTGGAAGCCTTGTTAAACACGGATATAGAAGGTTTTTCTTCCTCGAAAAGATTCGATGTTGTCATAGCCGAAGGTTTTTTGAGCATGCTGGACAATGGAGAAGAATCATTTTTGAAAATCTGTAAGTGTTTAAAAGAAGAGGGTACAGGAATCATTTCCTTCGATGATCATTATGGATCCTTGCTGGAATTTATGAGGGGACTGATTCTGAAGTTGGCTTGTCAGTTAAAGGGGCTTCCCTTTGAGGAATGGCGGGGCAAAGAATCTTTAAATATCGCAAGCGAATTATATGAGGAAGATTTTCGAAAAATAAATACCTCAAGACCCTTCGAATCTTGGTGGCAAGATGCCCTGGTTAATCCATTTTATAATTCCGTTTATTCGTGGAAACTCCCCAGAGTTGTTTTATTGTTGGAAAAAGCAGGGTGCGAATTTTATTCCTCTTCTCCCAAATGGGAAACGATTGATTATTATTTCTGGTATAAAAATGCGCTGACCTCCAAGGAGCGTCATCAACGACTCCTTGATTCGTGGTATGAAAATTTCTCATTTTTCTTATTGGGTAATAATGCAAAGAAAGATGAATTACGCCCTGCAGACGAGAATATTGTTCATGCGGCCTCAAATCTTTGTATGCAAATTTACCAAAGCAAAATGGCTCAGGATTTAAGTAAGCGGACAATTGTTTATCCAAAGAAATTGGATCGCTATTTAGCGGACAGCGGCAATAAAGATTTACGGGGGATCAATAGTGATCTCAAGAGGCTGTGTCAAGTTATGAAAAATTGCTCTTTTAGAGAATTGGTTAGAGTTTATCAGCAGTCAAAATATTTTCGCAATTCTTGGGGAGCGGCTTGTTCATATCTTTGTTTTAAGAAGGTTAAAAATGAAAATTAACGAGGCATTCTTGAGATTAGGAAGCTAAATGACAAAGGCACTTAAATATCAACGCTCTGAACCAAAAATCGTTCACCAAAATCCTTTTTATAAAATTTCTTTAGTTCAGGTTAATTTTGGGGATTTTAGAAAAGATTATTACGTTTCTGACTTTGGCCAACGAGTCGGAGTCCTGTTATTGAAAGAAGGCCAAGTTTTGTTGACGAGACAATACCGGTTTGTCATTGATGATTTGGCCTGGGAAATCCCGGGAGGGGCGGTTGATGAGGATGAAACAGTTAAAGAGGCCGCTTTAAGAGAGTGTTATGAAGAAACAGGGGTCCAATGCAGGAATTTGGAGAAGTTGATTTCTTATCAACAAAGTTTGGATATCATTCGTACTCCAACGCATATTTTTTATACCGATAAGTTTGTTGAGGACCCGAGGCATAAGAGTTCGCCTGATGAAGTGGCGAAGTGCCAGTGGGTTGACTTTGAAGAATGCTTTAAAATGATCGATGCGGGTGAAATTGTCGATGGATTTACAGTTTTGGGACTCATGACTTACAAAAACAAAGTGTTTAACAAATGCCAAAGCCTTTTGAAAAAATAATTATACTGGGGAACTCAGGGTTTATAGGGACGCACCTTCAGGCGGCTCTTAGAAAACACAACCCTCAAATAGAGGTTACGGGCTTTTCATCTTCAGAGCTGAATTTGTTAAGCAAAGACGAAACAATGAGGCTGTGCTCCCTTGTTGATGAGCACACGGCTATTATTATGTGTTCTATGCTCAAAAAAGAGGCAGGTGACAGTTTAGAGATCTATTCTAAGAATGTCGAAATGGCTGTGAATCTTTGCCGTGCTGTAGAAAATAAACCTCTTGCAAGATTGGTGTACTTAAGTTCAACGGCTGTTTATGGTGAGGAAGTTAATAATTTATACATTACCGAAAAAACATTATTGCAGCCTACTTCATACTATGGAATGGCCAAATGTGCATGTGAGAATCTATTTCGCCAAGTGATTGGTTCCAAGCAGAAGGACGTGTTGCTCATTTTGCGTCCGCCACTTGTCTATGGCCCCAATGATCGAAGCAAGGCCTATGGGCCAGCGGGTTTTACCAAGAAAGCTGTTGCCAATGAAAAAATTACCCTTTGGGGAGACGGGACAGAATTAAGAGAATTTCTCTTTATTGATGACTTGGTTGATGTTATCGTGCGGCTTCTGGGAAGCGAAGTTTCAGGGATTGTTAATATTGTTGCGGGAGCCAAATATAATTTTAAAGGTATCTTGGATATCCTTTTCCAGAAATTGGAAAGAACGCCTCAAATTGACATACGCCAAAGATCCAAAGAGAAAGTGGACAACTGCTTCGATAATGGCTTTTTGCGGAAGTTACTGCCGGATTTTCGGTTTACACCGCTGGAACAAGGAATCCAGAAAATAATTGACTGTGAATTGAATTTAGTAAAATGAAAAATTGTTATCTTTGTCAAGAGACGTCAGTTATTGCTTTAATTGATTTTGGCCGGCAGCCGGTGTCTCATCGCTTTTTATTGTCCAAGACTGAAGACGAATATTTAGGTCCGCTGAAGATTGGTCAATGCCAAAGATGCGGACTGGTTCAGCAGTTGGAGCCGATGCCGGTTGATGAGTTAAGGCCACGTTTTGGTTGGCTAGAGAGCACTGAACCTGAGAGACACCTGGACGATTTAGTTCAAACAATTATTAAACTTCCCGGGATTACGCCGGAATCTAAGATTTGTGGCCTTAGCTGGAAAGAGGATACGACGCTGGCTCGTCTCAATAATTTAGGATTTAGTAACACATGGCGGTTAGATTTGCAGTCAGATTTAGGCATCCAGGACCCTTCTGTAAACGTTGAAACGGTCCAAAAACGTTTAACATTTAAACAATCTGAAGAGATTGTGCGCCGGAGAGGGAAGGCTCATATTGTTATTGCGCGCCATCTCATTGAGCATACCTTTGATGTTCGGGATTTTCTGCGGGCGGTAAGGAATTTGTTGCATCCTCAGGGGTATCTTATTCTTGAGATTCCTGATTGTCAACGCGCTCTGGAAAGCCTGGATTACACGACGATTTGGGAGGAGCATACCCTCTATTTTACGCCAGCGACATTCAAGGTCTGTTTTAAAATCGGTGGTTTCCGGCTTGTAGATTTTATTGAAGAGGAATACTCTCTTGAAAATTCATATATTGGCATTGCTCAAATAAACGAAGACGACAAGAGATTTTTTTTTGATCCGGACGTACTCAAAGAAGAGCTTAGACGTGGCAAAAGATTTGCTGACCAATTAGAAACAAAACGCAGGGATGTTAAAACATTTTTAACCAACTTTAGGCGAGATCATGGGAAGGTGGCCATTTTTGGAGCGGCACACATGTGCGTTGCGTTTATTAATTTGTTGAAGTTGCAAAGCTGTATTGAATTTGTTGTCGATGACAATCCTTATAAAAAAGGGATGTTTATGCCTGGTTCCCGTTTGCCGATTGATGGACCATCGGCGATCCTTGACCGAAACATTAAACTTTGCCTCTTAACGCTGTCCGTGGCCGGGGAAGAACAGGTGTTGGCCAACAATAAAAAGTTTATTGAACAGGGGGGAATTTTTAAATCTATTTTTTCCAGAAATCCTATGGCTCTTACGGTGTAATTCCTCAAGGGGTGGTGGGGCATGCAAAAACTTGAAAAAGAAATGAAATCATCAACAATCCCAAACAGAAAAAGATATTTCAAAAGAAACACTTGTCGATTATGCGACAGTTCTGATGTGGAAAAAGTGGTAGATTTTGTAGCGACGCCGGTAGGGGATCACTTTGTCTCAAAGGATCAGCTTGAGAAAGCGCAGGACGTGTATCCTTTGGATTTGCATTTCTGCCATCAGTGTGGACAGTTGCAGTTGTTGGACGGGGTAAGCCCTGAATTTATTTATAAGGATTATTTGTATGAGACGGCAACATCGATTGGATTGGTTGAACATTTTCGAGGGCAGGCTCAAAATCTTATTGCGCGGTTAGAACTTAAAAAGGATGATTTGATTATTGATATTGGATGTAACGACGGGTCGTTCTTGGAATATTTTTATAAAATGGGGATGAGAACATTGGGCGTAGAGCCAGCCTCTGCTATTGCCGATAAGGTTAAAGCTAAAAATATTAACGTCATCAATGATTTCTTTAGCAGCGAGTTGTCACGAGAAATAAAAGATCGGTATGGTCCAGCAAAAATGGTAGCAGCAAATAATGTTATGGCCAATGTTGAAGACATGAGTGATTTTATCAAAGGGGTCGGTTTGCTTTTAGCGGATGATGGTGTTTTTATTTTTGAGTCGGGGTATATTGTCGATACAATAAACAACTCCGTTATTGATAATATTTACCACGAACATTTCTTTTATTTTCGTTTAAATCCTTTGGTGAAATTCTTAAGGCGCCACGGTTTGGAGGTGTTTGAAGTGCAGCGGGTTGATACCAAAGGTGGTTCCTTAAGAGGAATGGCGCAGAAAATTGGCGGTAAGCGGCCCGTCTCTTTTTCAGTGCTTGAACGAATGGAGATGGAAAGACTTTCGGGATATGAATCTGCTCAATTTTATAAAAATTTTTCTTTAAAAATGCAGGCCGGAAGGGTGGAATTGCTCTCTTTATTAAAAAAATTGAAAAATGAAGGTAAAAAAATTTCTGGATATGGGGCTTCTGTGGGGGTGACAACATTGATCTATTATTATGGCGTCGATAAATATTTGGATGTTTTGTTTGATGACAATCCGATTAAGCAGGGGCTTTACAGTCCGGGTCATCATATCCCGGTTATTCCTTCGGAAGAGATTTATGGACGATCCCCGGATTATATCATTTGTTTTCCGTGGAGATATAAAGACCCGATCCTGAAACGACATCAGAAATTTATAAGAAACGGCGGACATTTTATTGTTCCCCTCCCCAAAGTTGAGATTATTTAAATGGACCTTGCACAAACAACGACTGATAAAAAGAAGATTCTCTGGTGGCGCACATCTTTTGGTGACCAGGAGGTGGAGAGCTTTAGAATGGCCATCGCTAATGAAAATATTAGTGAGGGGGCGCTTACAAAACAATTGGAGGAAAAAATCGCGCAGAGTTTAGGAGTGCCTTATGTTGTGATGACAACGAGTGGAAGTGTAGCGTTGTTACTTGGGCTCATGGCAATGAAGGTTGGGCCGGGTGATGAGGTGATCGTCCCTAATCGTACTTGGATTGCAACGGCGCATGCGGTTCTGATGACCGGAGCAAATGTCCGGTTGGTTGATGTTCTGCCAAATGTGCCAGTCATGGACGTGTCCCAAATTGAGAGCAAGATCAATTCCAAAACAAAGGCCATTCTTCCGGTTCACCTTAATGGCAGAGGGGTTGATATGGAAAGAGTCCAGGCGCTTGCGAAGAAATATAGTTTGCATGTTATCGAGGATGCCGCCCAGTCTCTTTTTTGCCAATGGAGAGGTCAATATTTAGGAACACTATCACATGTCGGGTGTTTTTCCATAGGAATCAGTAAATTGATTTCAACAGGCCAAGGTGGGTTTGTTGTTACAAGAGATCGCAAAATTTACGAGAAGCTCAAATCGATCAAAAATCACGGGATCACAGATATTTTCACGGATACATGGGGTGAGCGGGGATTTAATTTTAAGTTTACCGACTTGTTATCTTCTGTGGGCTTGGCCCAGATCCACACTGTTAAAGAGCGAATCAGTCATCTGAAGAAGTTGTATACAAGATATTCTGAAGGTCTGGAAGGTTTACCTTTTTTAAAAATGATCCCTGTTAATTTAATAGAAGGAGAATTCCCGATTTATGCTGAGGCGCTTTGCCCTTGTCGAGAACGACTTAGGGCTTTTCTTGCTTCCCACGGTATACAGATCCGTCCTGTGCCGCCCAACATCAGCATATCGAACTACCTTAATAATGAAGGAGCATTTCCCTGCTCAGAATTATTTAGCCAGCAAGGGTTTTATTTACCTTGCGGTCCGGGGCAGTCATTTGAAAATGTCGATATCGTGATTAATGCGTTACATGATTTTAAGGATTATTGATGCCTATCTTAGAGTTAAAAATTAGAAAACATTGTCATGAAATAAAAACGGAAGGATTTCCTTGCTTACTCCGTAAAATTCGCAAAACAATCTCCCTGTTGATGACAACTATTTTGGCTTTGCCCATTATTGGAATTATCATCTTGCTGAAACCTTTTAAAATCCGTATAGGTGAGCTGCGTTGCGAAAGAATTGGGCATTACGCGTATGAAACTGACAGGTATTTGTGCCAGCGTGACGTCGGTATGCACGATGGATATTTTGACATATTTTTTTATGCTAATAGCATTTGCAACTGTCAGTTACAAAAAATGATCGAAACTAATCTGCGAGTTTTAAGAATTCCAAAAAGCAGTTTGTTAATGAGACGCGTAGTTAAATTATTAAGATGGCTGCCTAAAGGCTCTGAACATGTCATCTCGGTCAGCGGCAATAGAGTTACGGACCCCAAATGGTCCCTGGCGCGGTCAAAGGTGCATTTCTTTTTTTCAAACGAAGAAGAAGAGTTTGGACGAAAAACGCTACAAAAAATAGGTATACCGCATGGCGCACAATATGTCTGTATCTATGGCCGCGATTCAGTCTATTTGGATAAAAGTTTTCCAGAAAGAGATTGGGCTTACCACGGTTATCGAGATGATAACATCAGCACTTATCTGCCTGCTGCGGAGGCTTTAATCCAACGAGGATACTATGTTGTACGGATGGGGCACATCGTGAAAGAACCATTACAAACAACGAATCCTGGGATTATTGATTATGTTACTAAAGGTTACAGAACAGATTTTCTCGATATGTACCTTCCAGCTCATTGCCGGTTTTTCCTGGGGAATCCTTCGGGGTTGATAGCGATCCCGGCAATATTCCGCAGACCTATGGCTTTGGTCAATTTTAGCCAGGGTAACGGATTTTATAATTGGGATATTAATACGGATAATGCGATTTCTATTTGGAAAAGAGTTTGGGTGCATAAAGAGCAGAGGTTCTTGACTTTTCGAGAGATGACAGATTTGTTTCTGCCTGGAAATTACAGACGAAAAGACTTGTCCAAGATCGCCGATTTAGGTGGTCTGGAGATTATCGATAATACTGCTGATGAAATCAAAGACGTGGCATTGGAAATGGACGATCGGATTAACGGGGCATGGAAGATGAGCGAAGAAAACGCCTTTCTTCAAGAAAAGTTCAAAAAGATTTATTACGAAATTCAGGATGATGTGAAATTCACATCCGTGGGCGAAAAATTCTTACGGGACAACTCTGATCTTTTAAACGCTCATCCATTAACCCATACAAGGATTGGTCAAAAACTAGAGAGCATTGTTTAGGTCATCTACCATGAGAAAGTTCGATTCCATAAATATTGGAGACAAGGCTGAGATTTGCCATGTGATAACACAGGCTGATATCGATCGGTTTGTCGAGTTGACAGGCGATAATAACAAGCTTCACGTGGATAAAGAGTTTGCGAAGGAAACGTTTTTTAAGAAGCCCGTTGCTCACGGGATGCTGGGGGCTTCCTTTATTTCCACATTGATTGGGACAAAACTGCCGGGTGATGGCGCCTTATGGTTTGCCCAAAATCTGGAATTTCTGTTACCTGTAAGAGTGGGGGATACGATTATGGTAAAAGCTGAGGTCGTGAAGAAAAATAAGAGAGCAAAAACGGTCGAGTTGACAACTAACATATTCAATCAGAACAAGCAAAAAGTTACAGCTGGAACGGCTCAAGTCAAGATGGTGGAGCAGAATCCGCAAACAGTAAAAGAAAAAAGTAAGAAACCGTTGCAGCGCGTTGCCTTGATCATAGGTGGCACCGGAGGCATTGGGAAAGAGGTGTGTATACAATTGGCCAGCGATGGATACGATGTGGCTGTGCATTATTGTCGGAATGAAGAAAAAGCCAAGATGATTCAGAAAGAAATTGTGGCCATGGGAAAGAAAGCAATGATCGTTAACGCGGATATTACCGATTTTGACCAGGTCCAAACAATGATCCAAAGTATTCTTCGAACTTTCGAGACAATTACAGTTATCGTCAATTGCTCTGCAAAAGACATCTCAAATATTAAGTTTCAAGATTTGGACTGGAGGACTGTCCAAGAACATTTTGACGTGAATGTGAAAGGAATTTTTCATATCCAAAAATGTGTTCTTCCCATTATGGAGAAGAATGGATACGGTAAGATTATCAACATTACGACTCAGGCGATCGAGAAACCAAGTGCCGAATGGCTTCATTATATTACCGCCAAATCTGCCCTGCATGGATTTACCAAAGCCCTCGCCGTGGAATTGGCCCCCAAAGGGATACGGGTGAATGCGATTTCACCCGGCATGACGGATACAGAATTAATTGCGAATATTCCTGAAAAGGTAAGATTGCTGACAGAGGTGCAAACTCCTTTGGGGAGAATTGCTCAGCCTAAAGATATTGCCGGGGCGGTCAGTTTTTTAGCTTCAGAAAAGGCGGATTTTCTAACTGGGGAGACGATCCGAGTTAACGGGGGGCAGGTTATGCTATGAGAGATTTGAATTATCCGGAGATTTTAAACAAAAATAAGGATTTGGGACATAGCCTCCCCGCGCCCATTTATGAAATAGTTGTTCTTTCAAACTGTACCGTCAGTTTCTTGAAAGAGATTATGGAATATTATGTAAGAGTGGAAGGGGTCAATGCGAATGTTGTTATTGGGGACTACGACAACATTATTCAGGGCACCTTGAAATATAAGAATGCAAATCTTGTTGTCATCTTTTGGGAATTATGCAATTTGATAAACGGGTTCCATTATGAGGCTGAGGAACTTAACGAAGATCAATTGGAGAAGATATATTCAAAAACAATATCGGAAATAAATCTTGCCTTCAGAAACTTACAAAAAACGTCTTTGATTCTGATGAATCGGTTTACATCGCTTCCTTTTTCTCATGCCAATCCGGAGATGGGTAATCTTGAACGCCTCGCAAGAAGGTTAAATAAATACCTCGAAGGCAATATCCAAAATAACATTAGGCTGATTGATATAGATAAGGGGATATCTTGTGTTGGCATAAACAAGAGTGTGGATTTTAGATACTTTTATTCGGCAAAATCTTTGTACACGGTCGATTTTTACAAAGAGTACGCTAAGCGTGTTAGACCATTTGTTATGTCCGCCAACGGCAAATCAAAAAAGGCGCTCATTTTCGATTGTGATAACACTTTGTGGAAAGGTATCTTGGGGGAGGACGGCAAAGATGGCATTGAAATGTCGCCTTTAACGGCGGATGGCGCTATTTTTTCGGAAATTCAAGGGATAGCATTGAATCTTGTCAAGCAAGGCGTTTTGATTGGGCTATGCACCAAGAATAATTCCAAAGATGTTGTTGAGGTTATCGAAAATCACCCGGATATGCGGTTGCGAGAACGAGATATCGCTATTAAAAAAATTAACTGGAAAGATAAGACTGAAAACCTGCAAGAAATTGCCCGAGAACTGAACATCGGATTGGATAGTTTAGTTTATGTGGACGATTCTTCCTTCGAGGTCAACCTTATAAGAGCGCAGTTGCCAGAAGTTACGGTTATTCAGGTCCCGGAGAAGCTTTACGGTTATCCGGGAATTCTAAAGGAAAATTTGTCGTTGTTTTACGGCTTTTCTCGCACACGGGAGGATACGCAGAAAACACAAATGATCAGCAGCGAAATGAAGAGAGTTAACGCTCAGAAAGAATTCTCTACGACGGAAGATTATCTCATTTCACTTGAATTGAAGATGAGCATCTTTGAAAATGATGAAACGTTAATTCCGCGATTGGCTCAGTTAACGCAGAAGACAAACCAGTTTAATTTAACGACAAATCGATATACCGAGGCGGATATTAAAAATCTGATGGAAAAGGAAGCGGCAAAAGTCTATGCGTTTTCCGTCTCTGATAGGTTTGGAGATAGCGGTGTGACCGGACTTTCGATCGTTCAGTTTGATTTAAAAAAGCAAACGGCTGATATTGACACCTTTTTGATGAGCTGCCGGATTATCGGGAGAAACCTTGAATATGTGTTTATGGACTATTTAGTGGAATCGTTTAAGGAAACAAACACAAGAATCATCACAGCCAGATACATAAAAACCAGCAAAAATGAGTTAACGCAAAAGTTTTATGAAGAATGTGCATTTTCGGTGGCGAGTACAGAGCACTCTCGCAAAAACTATATTTTGGAGATTAACCGTTATCAACCGAGACGCTTAAACTATGTCAAAATTGTCACAGGACGAAAGAATCAAAAGAATCCTGTCTATAGTGTTTGATGTGTCTGTAGACGATGTGAGTGAGTATACAACTTCCAAAACCCTTGCAAATTGGGATTCATTAAATCACATGAAACTTGTTGTTGCGTTGGAGGATGAGTTTAACATTCAGTTGACTGAGCAGGATGCCCTGGACCTACAATCTTTCAAACTTATTAAAAATATCCTCTCAAATTATTTAGAGAAAACTTAACAACGCGATGATTACGATAGATGAGAATTTTTCTATTGTCAAATGGGAGCAGATGCGATCATTTTTATCAGAATGTTATCGTCCAGACCACATTCTTTGTTATAAAAAATTCTTTGAATGGCAGTTTCAGGTTAAACAGAATAATGAAAGAGCAAGCCTATTGTGTGCCTGGGAAGACGATCGCTTGGAGGGAATCCTGGGGTATTTGCCAATTTTAACCCATTGGGGAGACGTTAATAATCCGGTCAAAGGTATATGGTTGTTGTATTGGATGGTGAGGGAGGGTGCCCCTCGCGGGTTGGGCTGGCTATTGGCAAAAAGGGTTCAGAGCTTAAGTCCATTGTTGTTGACTGTCAATGCGAGTAAATTAGGGACGTCTATTTTAAGGGAGTTGAGCTGGTCTTTTCTCAGTAGGGTACCACGGTATATCTGTGTATTGGATAAAAAGCAATGTGTTGCCATGCTTTCGCCGCAGGCAACAGAAAAAGATTTAGATGCGATGGTCTTTGACAATGATCGTAAGACATTTTTTAATTCGGAATTCATTCTCAATAAAGATACTTATCATCCCGATTGGAAATTGTATCCTGGTTTGGCATTTGGCACTGTTCGCTCTTTGGATTATTTCAAGTGGCGTTATTTAAGTCATCCGGTTTTTAATTATCGTATTGCGGTAAGAGGCGAAGCGCAACGACCGGTTGTTTGCATCTATCGCATCGAGGAAGCTTTTGGATCCTATGAGGCCCGCGTTGGAAGAATCGTTGATTTTTTTCATCCAAGCGACGAGCAGGGTAAAAGGGAAGGCGCAGCTTTGATGGGAGATGTATTGCAGCAGTTGAAAGAGCTTGGGTGTGCTTATGTTGACTTTATTTGTTCGAATAAGACCTACGGTTGGGTAATAACCCATTTAGGGGGTCGAGAAGAATCAGAGGATAAACAAATTTTGCCTGTCCGTTTGGCTCCCATTGAACAGGTTTTGCGCCACCAGAATTTTGCTTTTCGGGTTTTACAAGGTCTAAGAAACCCCGAAGCCGACAATTTACAGATCACTAAATCTGATATTGATGGCGATCATCCGGTGAGTGTGCCAACGCAAACGCATCATGCAATCGTTGATTATCAAAAGGCAGCATGACACAAGTTCGCTTAATGACATTATCATAACCATAAGGAGGCGCGCATGACGCTGGGAAATAAGGAATTAGCGGATCAGGTAATGGAAGACAAGATGACGTTACAGCACAAGCAGATGCCAGATATTGTACGCTTAGAATTAACGAATACCTGCAATCTTGCCTGTCCGCATTGTCGTCATCATAGCGCAGAAAAGCGAAAACCCGAGAATTACTCCCCTTATTACAAAACTCCGATACATATGACCGAGGAGAGAATTGCAGCCATCTTTGAGGAGGTGGCTCCCTTTCACCCTTCAGTTACCCTGAACGTCGCCAATGAGCCTTTGATTGCTAAGACATTTCCATTTGCTGTTAGGAAAGTCAAGGAATGTGGGCTCGTCGGCACTTTTAATACCAATGGGCTAACAATGGGGCAGGAGATCTGTCGGCTGCTTGTGGATGTACAATATGATTCGGTCAATATCAGCATTGATGCTATGACGCCCGAGACTCTAAAAAAGGCACGAGGAATTACACGTCTTGATACGTTGATTGAGAATGTTGAGCTATTGATTAAGACGAGGGGAAAGAAACCGTTGCCGCGTATAGGAGTTACATTTGTTGAGACCGATTATAATTATCATGAGATCCCTGCGTTTCTGGAATTTTGGAAGCAAAGAGCTGATGTTATCCGAGTCACTGGCTATATTAAAGATCTGACTCCGGACGTTTCAGTTATTCCGGGGCATACCCGTGCAGATTTACCCTCAAGAGTTCCTTGTAAACAAATATTTCGCGATATTGTTATCCGTGCCAACGGCGATGTGACCCCCTGCGTAATTACGGCGGAGCAACCCAATATCGTTGTTGGAAATATTTTTAACGAGGGTGGAGTTGCAGCTGTGTGGAATGGCAAGCGTATGCAAGAGTTGCGTGACTTACATAATAGCGGTAGGTGGGATGAAATTTCTTTTTGTAAGCCATGCGATTATTGGGTGGAAACTTTTGAGATGAAAGCGGAAGAGCGCGATGGATTTCTTATCCGAACCCCCTCTCCCTATACAAAATTTTATAACGTTATGAGTAAGATGAAAAACTGGAATAAAAATTTACATGATAGGCAGGGCATGGCTGATGCGGCAGATGTTTAATAATGTGGGAGAAGATCAAGGGGAAGGAATCATATTTTAGACTGTATAGAGAGCTAGGAGCTATGGTGCAAACATGAACAAAGTGTTTTCAAGTAAAAGTGCTGTGTAATAAAAATGAATTCTCAAGAAACGATTAATATGAAACTAATTTCTTTTTTTCGTCGTCAGATTAAACACATTGAGATCGGAGGTTGGGGTGTTTTTTGTCAGAAAATCAATCGTATAAGAAGTCGATGGATTTTGTGTGTATTTGCGCCTTTGGCAGTTGAGCTGAACATGAACTGGCCTGAGGCGTACGGTTTTGTTGCCAAGGGGCAGATGAAAAAATACCGAGCGGCAACCTCTCGACCAATCTCTCAAGACGAGTTTGTAAAATTGGAATCTGAAGCTGAGCGTCGGTGGAAACGATATATTGCCATTAAGCCGAAGTTGGAAAATCTTTCCAGCTGGATCGAGGCGAATGTAAGCCTCGCAATAATTTATACCTATAAGGGAGATTTTTCAAAGCACCTTCAAGTCTTTGAGAATGTGGAGAGAACGCGGCAGGATCTTTTATCCGCTAATCAATTGGATCAACTGGATATTGAGTTTATCCCTAAGGCTATTGCAACAGGATGCATAGGGACAGTTGAAAATTTAAATACCTATATTATGGCCGAAAAGCTTGGATTACGGCCTCGAAAAAAATTGATTATGTTGCTTCCGCCTGAAATGAAGATTACGAATCGTAAATATTTTGAGTATTGGGCGCGGTATGTAACGGTTATTACCGATCCTAAAGCAATAGCAAAACTCGCCCCACTGGAAGAATATCTGACGGCTCCCATTGTTTTTTCGATGTCTTTTTACGATAAAATAATGATTAGCCATATTGCTCTTGGGGTCGTTCAGGAATATTGGGACAAAGAATATCGACCCGCCTTGTTGAGCTTATCAAAAGAGGATTCCAATTGTGGTTGGCAGTCTCTCAAAAAACTTAGGATTCCGGAGGGCGCTTGGTTTGTGTGCCTTCATGTAAGAGAATCTGGCTGGACGGATTCAAAATCCTCTCGCTCGGAGGAATTCCGAAATTCAGATATAAATACATACATCCCTGCCATAAAAACGATCACGAATGCCGGGGGTTGGGTTTTTCGAATGGGAGATTCAAGCACGACACCATTACCCAAATTGCCCCAGGTGATTGATTATGCCCATAGCGATCTTAAGAGTGATTGGATGGATGTATTTTTGTGCGCCCAATGCCGTTTTATCATTGGGACGGCCTCGGGACTATATACTGTCGCTGTCGCCTTTGGTAAGCCAGCCGTTCTTACCAATTTCCTCCCGGCTTATGCGGCTTATTCGACCTCTGCAAAAGATATTTTTCTTCCGAGACTTTGTTTCTCAAAAGATGAAAATCGGTATTTAACTTTCAAAGAATTATTTTCTCCACCCGTGGGCATCATGGGATCGCAACATTGTTATGACAAAGCAAATTTGATTGTAGAAAGAAATACCCCGAAAGAAATTGAGGAACTTATTGAAGAAATGCTTGATCGTTTGAGCGGTAAATTGAAATACACGGATGAAGATGAATTTCTTCAAGGACAATTACGGCGATTATCAGCAGAATGCGGAAGGGTCTATGGAGACGATGGCGTCTTGATTAATGGAAGAATTGGAAAAAAATTTTTAAGAAAACATTCTTCGCTTTTAACAGGGGTAGAGCGAGCGGTTGTTTGAGGGGTCACTTTTGTAGGATTGATTGGAGAATGACAAATGAGAGACATTATTTTGGTGGGGATGGCCAGAGAGTCGAGCACAAGGATTTCAAGTAAAATGACGCGTCCATTTTGTAACACGACCTTATATGAAATATACCTGAGAAAATTTGAACAAATCGCTAAGATGAAGCATCCTTTTAGCAAGATTATTATGGCCCTCAACCGAAATAACAAAACACTATGGGGCTTATCTAAAAATGCGACCATTGAAATAGCGGAGCGGGATGATTATTCGGTTGAGGCTAATACGGTCATGCCGTCAGAGATCCAAAAATTTCTCACTCAATATAATGAAAATTTTGTTCTTAATGTCAATGGGTGCTGTCCGTTCTTAAAGCCAGAGACGATTATTGAATTGGCTGATTATTTTATTCAAAACAAAAACATTAAATCGATTACTTGCGTCAGAAAAAGAGCTAATCATTTTTGGGATATCGACACGCATAAACCGATCAACAATACTGATCCGACATGTTTAAATACTAAGGCACTTAAGCCGATATACGAAAATGTCAATTCCATGCTTATCTATAATAGAAAGCGCATGTTGGAAACTAACTCGTACTGGGACTACACCAAGGATCATCCCCACCTTTATGTTCTTCCCGATGACATCGAGTGTCTAGACATTGATACGGATCCTGAGTTTATGGTTTGTGAAGCCCTATGGAAAGGAATGAAAAGTAAGAAGGGGTAGCGTTTATGTTGCTTAAAGTATATTGATTCGTGAGACAGGAGAAATAATATTAATAAGTGCTTCATAATGATGGTTGATGAACATCCACATGGCCGGGAAATCATTTGCCAGTTTCTGGAAAACGGCATTGAGATTACAGGAATGCTCGTTGAAAAAGGGAGCAAACTGGCCGGGGCGGTAAAGGATCTCATCCATAAGGGGTGGGACTGGCCTCCATTGATGTATGACATGGTTAAAGACAGAAATATTCCCGTTTATTTTACGGGTAATTTCAACAGCAAAGAAAATGTGAAATTACTCAAAAGCCTGAATTTAGACCTCATCGTTCTTGGCGGTGCAAATTTACTTAAACCCGAAATCATTAATTGCGCAAAGATTGGAATATTAAACGCACACCCCGGCCTTTTGCCTGAATATAGAGGCATGGATATTGTTGGATGGTCTATTCTTAACGGTGATCCGGTAGGTTCGACGTGCCATTTTATTGTTCCCGAGGCAGACGCCGGGCCAATCTTATTAAAAAGGATTTTATCATACGGCAAAGGGGACAGTTTGCTGGATATTCGTATTAAAAATACGAAACTCTGCGGTCAGTTGATGACGGAGGCCGTAAGGAATTTGGAAGAAATTAAACCGACACCTCAGGATATTTCAAAAGGGAAAAGGTACTTTTCTATGCCTCCTGAGAAGGTGCTTCAAGTCGAAGGCTTATTAAAGGGGGCGCATGGCGGTGTATAAAGTAGCAATTGTGGGGTGCGGGCGAATAGGCTGTAGTTTTGACGATGATCCTAAGCGTAAAGTCATCTTTACGCATGCGGGGGCTTATTCAAAAGTGCCCAGAACAAAATTACAAGCTTTGGTCGATCTCGATCAGAATAAATTAAATACGTATGGCCGAAAATTCAACGTCGCCAATCTCTATACCGATTATAGAAAAATGCTGGAGATCGAGAAGCCCGATATTGTCAGCATTTGTACCTTAAGCGACACCCATCTTGAAATAGCCGAAGAGTGCGTCCGAAAAGGGGTCAGGGCGGTCTTTTGCGAAAAGCCCATTGCCAGCAATGTCGATGATGCGAGGAAGCTGGTAAAAATTTGCCGGGACAATCATGTGCTCCTGCAAATTAATCACCGTCGGAGATTTTGTGAATTTCATCAGGAGGTGAAGAAATTTCTTGATCGGAGAGATTTGGGTAAAATTCAGCAGGTTTCTTTTTATTATATGGCGGGCATTGCCAACACTGGCTCTCATATGTTTGATTTGCTTAGTTTTTTCTTTGGAGATGTGGACTATGTCCAAGCGTTTTACAGTAATAACGAATCCCTAAATGAAAATGATCCAAATCTAGATGGTGTAGTAAAATTTAAAAGCGGGTTGCTGTGCACGGTACAGGCGGCCAATGTTGCGGATTTTCTCCTGTTTGAAACAGATATCATAGGCTCAAAGGGCAGATTGAAACTCACGCGCACAGGACTTGATTTTGAATATTATGAGGTGGGGGAGAGTACCATTTACTCCGAATACAAAGAGCTTTACCGCACCAAATTTCCCCATGATGTAAAAATCACAGGGGAATTGATGGTCAATTCGGTCAATCATCTGGTGGAATGTTTGGACACTCATAAAGATTCCGTCAGTAGCGGAGAAGACGGCCTTAAATCGCTGGAGCTGATCAACGCCTTTATGGAATCAGCGAAAGAAAACGGGGAAAGAGTTTATCTCCCATTAAAAGAAAAAATGGCATTGAAGACGAGGTAAAAATGAACAAGAAATTAGCTTTACTCGGCGGAGACAAAATCAGAGAAAATCCTTTTCCAGCGCACCCGATTATTGGGGAGGAAGAAAAGCGGGCGGTTTTGGATGTTTTAAATTCAGGCAAGCTCTCGACTTTTATTGCCAGCCCAGGCGCGCATTTTTTTGGCGGTGTAAGGATTAGAGAGTTTGAAGACCTATTTAAGGTCTATCACAATATGAAACACGCGGTGGCCTTTAATTCAGCAACGGCCGCTTTGCATGCCGCTGTTGTGGCCTGCGGCGTGCAGCCGGGCGAAGAGGTCATTACTACCCCATATAGTTTTACGGCATCGGCCACATGCGCTTTGATGCACAACGCCGTCCCGGTCTTTGCGGATATCAAGGCCGATACATTTAACCTGGATCCCAAAGATGTCCGAAAAAAGATTTCACCGTTAACCAGGGCTATTAATGTGGTGCATTTGTACGGCAATCCGGCTGACATGGATGAAATCATGCAAATCGCCCGAGAGAAGAATCTGAAAGTGATCGAAGATTGTGCCCAGGCGCCGGCCGCGAAGTATAAAAATAAACTTGTCGGGACCATCGGCGACTGCGGGATTTTTTCATTTACCGAAACAAAGACGATCACCAGCGGTGAAGGCGGAATGCTGATCACCAATGATGATAAGATCGCGGAGGTAGCAAAGCTGGTCAGAAATCACGGCGAGGCTATCGTTGAAGGCCAGCAGGTAAGAACCTATAAATCGTTTATATTGGGATACAATTATAGAATGACGGAATTAGACGCAGCTGTGGGAATCGAACAATTTAAGAAATTGGATAAATTTAATGATGAAAGAATCAAGCTTGGCAATTATCTTTCAAAAGGACTTAAACATTTTAAGGGTATCATGCCGCCCGTCGTTTATGAAGGCAATAAACATGTTTACTGGATGTATGGTATAAAATTTGATGAGAAAGCGGTCGGTGTATCCCGAGATTCTTTTGCTAAGGCGTTACAGGCGGAAGGCATTCCCTGCGCATCGGGGTATGTCAAACCACTCTACTATAGCCCTATTTACCATGAAAATAAGCCGTTTATCTATCAGCACTATAAAGGCAATGCGCAATATGGTCCGGGGACTTGTCCAGTTGCGGAAGATCTGCATTTTCATAGCCTGATTAATATGATTATTACGCGTCCGCCTGCAACAACGGCAGATATGGATGATATTATCAATGCTTTCGGGAAGATTATTGAGAATAGAGAAGAATTGCTAATGGGAAGTTAAGCAAGGTATAAGGCAGGGCACATTGAATAGTTCGGTTTAACATTTTATAGTTTTGACTTAAGAAAGGAGTACGAAATGTTTGACATCCACTTTTTTAGAAGCTGCATGGATTTAAAGAAGAAAATAGTCGATGGTACTGTTAATTTAACGGCGGAAGAAATATATGCAGAAATTGAAAAATTACGAAGCAAGAAGCCGCATGTTTTTAATATTGAAACAACTAACAACTGTAATATGACCTGTAAAATGTGTCCGCGCACCACACTCATGACGCGGCCGATTAAGACCATGAGCATGGAATTATTTACAAAAATAGTCAAACAACTCGTTCCACACAGGCAAGAGGAATTAAATGAATTCTGGGATTTTGTTGTCAAGGAATATGGCATTAAACCGGAACACAGGGATGAAAATTCATTTTATTTTTATCGGATAAGCAATCACGTTATTCTTCACGGTTACGGCGAGCCTTTGGTTGACCCAATGATTGTGGAGCGAGTCCAGACTTGTAGCGACCATGGTATCCCGACCTATTTTTCATGTGTCGCGGACAATATCAATATTGAAAAATTCAAACAATTGTTTAAAGCTGGCGCAGGTGTCATTAAATTTTCCATGGACGCACTCGATGATGATAAAGCGAAATCTATTCGGGGTAAGCGGGCTAGCTTTGCGAGGGCTTATGAAAAAATAAACGAGGTTTTGAAAATTAAAGCGAGCGATCCGTCAATCAAGACAACTATAACCCTGACGATGATTGCCATGTCTAATTCAGAAGAAGATAGAAAGATGCACAATGATTTTATGGAATTATGGAAAGACCAACCTGTTTTCTCCTATATAAAGAGCCAGGATAACCGCTGGTACATGGAAGAGGATGAGTCCCTTGAATGCAAAAATCATTATGAAAAACAATATTGCGAGTATCCGTTTACTTCCATGACGGTCATGGCCGATGGATCCGTTGTGCCTTGTACGCAAGATTATGATTGTGAGATGAAATTCGGCAATGCTAATGATCAAACATTGGAAGAGATCTGGAACTCAAAAGGCTATGCTGATTTCCGGATGGGGCACATCACTGGAAACTTTACAACCAATGTTAAATGCGTTGATCGATGTGATCAAAAATTGGTGTGCGATCGACTAAGACAAGTCAAAGAAAAAGTAGCAGTCATTGGGTAATATGAGAGATTTGTTTAGCGTTAAAAATAAAGTGGTTTGTATCATGGGGGGTACGGGTTTAATTGGCTCCGAGCTAACATCGGGTTTTGCCGATTGTGGTGCCGATGTTTTTGTGGGGACTAGATCCCCAGAACAACATAAGGACAAGGCTGGCATTCAATATTTGAAAATCGATGTGACTTCAAAACGATCGGTCAAAAGTTTTGTGTCAACTGTGATTGAAAGAAATAAAAAAATCGATGTCTGGATCAATTGTGCTTGGCCCAAGGTCGAGAATTTTATGGGCTCCATAGAGACTGTTGATGAAAATATTGTATTAAAAGATACGGCGGACCACCTTGCAGGTTTTTATTTATGCTGCAAAGAGATCCTTCCTCATATGAAAACAAATAAACGCGGTTCCATTATCAATTTTGGTTCCATTTATGGTGATTTGTCCCCTGATTTCAGGATCTACCAAAAAACCGAGCTAAGCAGCCCCCCCTCATATCCCATGATAAAAGGGGCTATTCATACCCTTACAAAATATTTGGCTTGTTACATGGCTCCATTTAATGTGCGTGTTAATGCTGTTTGTCCAGGGGGAGTCCTTAATAATCAATCAAAAGATTTTCAGAAGAATTATGGAAGTCGAATTCCTTTAGGGCGCCTTGCCAAAAAAGAAGAAATATTCGGCGCTACTTTATTTCTTGCTTCCGATGCATCTTCCTACATAACGGGGCACTTATTAAATGTGGACGGCGGATTACATGCCTGGTAGTTGCCGCGAAGGTTAATCAAAGTAAAAATTATATATTTTTCTAGAAAAAATGACAGCGAAGACTGCAATTATTATTGGCGCAGGTCCTGCAGGCCTAACGGCGGCTTATGAATTTCTTGATAAAACTCTCGTTAAACCTGTTGTTTTAGAGGCGTCTGGGGAATTGGGGGGGATTGCAAAAACTGTCAATTACAAAGGCAACCGCATTGATATTGGTGGTCATCGTTTTTTTTCAAAATCTGCCCGTGTTATGCAATGGTGGTTGAATATTTTACCGCTACAAGGCTATCCCTCCAAAGATGACTTAATTTTGGGCCGTGATGTTCCATTATCGCCAATGGTAACTCAACGGTCTTTGGGTAGTAAAGAAGCAAGGGTTGGTCCGGCGCCTGACCCGGAGCGCACGGATATTGTCATGCTGGTTCGCCGGCGCCTTTCCCGTATATTTTTTTTAAGGAAATTTTTTGATTATCCGGTAAGTTTTAACGCCAACACATTTATAAGCTTAGGCGTTATACGTATCCTTAGAATTTTGTGGAGTTATTCGTGTATCCATTTATTTCCAATTAAACAGGAAAAAAATCTGGAGGATTTTTTTATTAATCGTTTTGGCAAGGAGCTTTACGCAACATTTTTTGAGGATTATACCCAAAAAGTCTGGGGCGTGCCTTGTCGTATGATCAAGTCCGAATGGGGTGCTCAGCGCATTAAAAGTCTTTCAATTCCCAGGGCCATTTTACATGCGATAAAAAGAATTTTTTTAAAAAATTCATCCCTCGAACAGACAAAGACTGAAACCAGTCTTATTGAACAATTTATGTACCCTAAGTTTGGTCCCGGCCAGATGTGGGAAGAAGTGTGCCGCATTATTCAAAATAAAGGAGCCGAAATCCATTTGCATCATGAGGTTATCCGCCTCAGCTTAAAGGAGGGGCAAATCAACGAAGTGCAGGCCCGCAATACGACAACGGGACAAATCACAACATTTAAAGGCGACTATATTTTTTCGACGATGGCCATCAAGGATTTAATTCAATCCATCGAGGGAGATATTCCAGAAAATATTCGTGATCTTGCCGCAGGTTTACAATATCGCGATTTCATTACCGTGGGTTTATTGCTAAAGAAACTTAAAGTCAAAAATCAAACTAACATTAAAACCATTAATAATATTGTCCCCGATAATTGGATTTATATTCAGGAGCCGGACGTCAAACTCTGTCGCTTGCAAATTTTTAATAACTGGAGTCCGTATTTGGTCAAAGACCCAAATACGGTTTGGGTTGGTTTAGAATATATGCTCAACGTAGGAGATGAATTGTGGGCCAAAAGTGATGTAGAATTTGCCAAATTTGCGATTAAAGAATTGGTCAGCATTGGGATGATTGACGAAAGCGATGTTTTGGATCGAGTGGTCATTCGTGTCCTCAAAGCATACCCTGCTTATTTTGGGACTTATGAGCGTTTCGATCAAATCCGCGCATTCACAGACAAAATTGAGAATCTATTTTTGATTGGGCGCAACGGCATGCACCGCTACAATAATCAAGACCATTCTATGCTCACGGCGATTACTGCCGTTGAAAATATCATACAGGGTAGAAAGGCCAAGGACAATATTTGGTCAGTTAATGTGGAGCAAGATTATCACGAAGAAAAGAACTTAGGGGAAAATCAGGCTGAGGAAAAAGTGTTGAGTGTTTCCCCGGTCTATTAAAGCATGGTTAATTTACTTAAAGGGCGGAAGCCGTATTTAATTGCCGAGATAGGTCAAAACCACAATGGGAACCTGGATTTGGCAAAACAAATGGTTGATATGGCGCAACGATGTGGTTTTCATGCGGTCAAATCCGCCAAGCGTGATATTGCCATCAATGTTCCGAAGCCGCTTTATAATTCCATTTATGATAGCCCGCACTCTTTTGGGAAAACATATGGCGAGCATAGAGAGGCTCTTGAATTTTCCTTTGATGAATACCGAGAAATGGAAGAATACACGCACCAAAAAGGATTGGATTTTATAAGCAGCTTTACGGATATTCCCAGCCTAGATTTTCTGGAAACAATTAAGTGCGATGCTTACAAGATTGCATCTAGTCGCGTCACAGACTTAAAATTGTTAAGAAAGGTCTCAAAAACAGGAAAGCCGGTTATTTTATCAACCGGGATGTCGACAATGGGAGAGATCGAAGTTGCGGTTGGATGTTTGAAGAATCGAGAATTGTTTATTTTGCAGTGTACCTCATCTTATCCATGCCTTTTAGAAAATATTCATTTGGGTGTTCTGCAGACTTTTCGCAAGAAATTTAAACGCAACGTTGGATTCAGTGGGCATCATTGTAATTCGATATTGCCAGATTTATTAGCTGTCGGGTTGGGGGCTTGCATCATTGAAAGGCATATTACTTGTGATAAGTCGTTGAAAGGGAGTGACCATAAATTGAGTTTAGATGAAAATGATATGGCGATGTTGGTTGAAGGGATTCAACAAGTAAAGGTTATCATGGGTAAATCAGAAAAACAATTTCTTCCCTGTGAGGAAATAAGCCGGAATAAGTTAAGAAATTTACAACTGAAATGAAAAAGCAAAAAACGTTTTGTTTTGATCTTGATCGCACACTGTGTGAAGCTGTCAATAGCGTTGAGGAATACGGCACAGCTGTACCAAAACGAGACATGATTGAATTTGTTAATCAGCTGTTTCATTTGGGGCATATTATCTTTCTCTATACCGGACGACATGCACAGCAGGCTTTGGCTTCCCAGAAATGGTTAAAGAAAAATGGCGTATGTTATCATCATTTATTTTTTGGTAAACCAGTGGCAGATGTTTATATTGATGATTTGGCTGTGCGTTACACAAATCTTGATAAGGTAAAGAAAGAGTTAAAAAAACTAGAGTTGCTTTAATAATTAAGCGAGGAGCTCCCGATGAGTAATCTGATTCATGTTTCAGTCATTATCACAAATTATAATTACGGTCTTTATCTGGCCAGGGCTATCAGAAGCTGTCTTCAACAGAGTTTGGATGAAAATTTATATGAGATTATCGTTATTGATGACTGCAGTACAGACCACTCAAAATCTATTATTAAGAATTTCGGGAAGCATGTAAAACCCATCTTTAACGAGAAGCAGATGGGTATTGCCTATTGTTCTAATCTCGCCATAAAAAATTCGAGCGGGGTTTACGTGATCCGGGTTGATTCGGATGACTTTATCAACTACAAAGCATTAGAAATACTATTAATGTTTCTTAGTCAAAACCCAACATACGCCTTTGCCTACTGCGACCATATTGTGGTCAACGAGGATGAGGGAAGAGAGCATCGCGTGTTTATGAACGACGAAGAAGCATTGATAAATCATGGAGCGGGAATTATGTTTAAAAAAAGCGCCATTGAAGCCGTAGGGCTATACGACGAAGAAATGATGAATTGCGAGGACATGGTTTTGCTGAATACCCTTAAACTATATGGATATAAAGGAATCCATGTGCAGCTTCCACTCTATCGATACCTCAGGCACGGAGCCAATATGACGGCCGATCAAAAGGCCAGAAAAGAATGGGCTCTTCTGGCTCAAGAGAAGATTCAAAAAACCAAAGATAAGATCAAATAGGCATGAAGAGTCTCCCTCTAGATCAAATAACCTCCAAAACCAAAAAGACGTTTCAGATTTGCGGCAGAAGGGTCGTGAAGTGGTCGCTGATTGGAAACGTGGCTTCTTTTGGCCAAGGATACTTTGAATTCTTGGTGATCGTCGTTCTCCAGCTTATTCTTAAGAATTTTGGTTTTATGCAGGAAACTGTTTCCATCCCTTTTCTGAAACAAATTCAGTCGTTGTCGAATACCAGCCTGATTATCGGTTTGTTTGGTGTTTTATTTCTGAACTTTATTTTTAGGTATCTCATCGTTACCTCAGGGGCGATGTCTTCCATATTGATAAGCGCACGATTGAGGATGCATCTGTATTACGAACTGCTCCAGTCGAAAAAGCCAAAATTTATTCCTGCCTCGGAATTAAATTATAGGATTACAGAACTGGCTCAACGAACTGCCTGTTTTTGCAAGCTCGTCGTTGATTTGTTGAATGTCTTGGCGCAGGTTCTAGTCTACATTGCCATCATGGCGTGTTTGTCATGGAAGTTGACCCTGATTGGTTTGTGCGCTTTAGGGTTGTTGGGGGCCGTGCTCATGAAAATCAATAATTCGATTCAGCCTTTTTCTGAGCAAATGCCTCCGGAAGTTAGGGCGATTAACAAATCCATTCAAAGAATTGCTCGCAATTGGTTGTTAGTGAATATTCTAAGGACCAACAACGTAGAATACGAACATCTTATCAATAAGGAACTTAAATATCATATGCTTAATTTGCGGATAATTTTTTTATATTTCCTAAGTTCGGAACTGCCGAGAATTTTGGGGTCCGGACTGATCGTTGGAATGATCATCGTCAATGGCGCTATTTTTCAGCTACCCGCCCATGTTCTTATTTCATTTGTTTATTTATTTTTGAGATTGAGCCAGACTATAGGCAGTATGAGTCAATCTATGGGCACGTTGATTGCACAGTACCCATTCTTTAAGGAAACGCTCGATCATTATGATGTGGTTCCCAACGATGAAAAGGCGGATGCCTTTCGGCCAATACAATTGATCGGAATGAACAAGCCTATGACTGTTTATCATAATGAACGAATTCATCTATATAGGAATCTGAAAGAGATTAGTTCTTCTCCATGCATCGAAATAAAAAACGTTACGTTTTCGTATAATAGTGCTGCAAAAACGATATTTGAAAATTTGAATCTCAAGATTGAAGAAGGTGAGCAAGCCGGAATCATTGGAAGAAGTGGAGCTGGCAAAACTACAATCCTCGGATTAATTTTGGGATTGCTGGAGCCACAGAAGGGTCAGGTATTAATTAACAATGAATTAAGTGGCTCATTTTTTTCAAAATATAAAATCAAGGTGGGTTATGTTGGGCCGGAACCGTTTCTGATTGAGGGTACGTTGCTAGATAACCTACTTTATGGTTGTATTTACGAAAAACCATCCGATGGGCAAATTAATCATGCCCTAAGGATGGCGCAGCTCTATGATTTTATCCAGACAGTTCCTGGCAAATTATATTATAAGGTTAACGAGAATGGAGATGGGTTATCGGCTGGGCAGAAACAGCGCCTAGCGTTGGCAAGGAGCTTGTTGCTTAATCCCAAGCTTGTTATTCTGGATGAAGTTTCAGCAAATTTAGATAAGGAAACCGAGTTTGAGATCACAGAGACATTAAAAGACCTGCGGGGGCAGTGCACAACAATAATTGTCTCGCATAAACCAGGGATACTCAAATACGCCACGAATGTAATTAATTTAGACTCGATGAGTGAAATCAAGCTTAATGAGATTGCTAAGGTTTCTTAAGTGTCAGTTAATAATTTTTTACCTTTTTTTAAAAGGTCAGGTGATGTTAATGACCTTTTATTTGTTTCCGCAGTGGACATACGTGTTTGTACCAAAAACATATTTGCCCGATAGAAATCATCGGATCAATAAAAAAGACAATCCTTTGGATGAGTTTACTCTTGTAGAAGAGTTTTCAGATAAATTTTCGATGATGGATGAGATCCACGTCATTATGGGGGGCGCCAGCTTTGATCGCGCGCATTTAAAGGATATAGATGGGCCTAAATATCTTGTTAATTGGGGGGAAAAAGTGGATCTTTCAGACGTTACGTATGTTACGGGAGATCAGAGGTATTTTAAATCATTTGTTGATAAAAATATGTTTCCAATTCTTTTTGTTTTTGTGGAGCTGGATGCGATTGTACGCCAACGGCCGCTTATGCTCATGCCGGCCACGAAATTGCTTCTAAAGGATGGAAGATGCAAACAGATTTGGTGTACATCGCCGTTTCGTTCAATGGGCTCAGGCGTTGATGCTGTTGTAGCCTTAAGCAAATTTTCCAAGAAAATGAACATTTACGGATGGGATCAGTATATGAAGGAGGAGCCGGAGGGCACAAGTTTCCTTACATTACATTCAATTCTGAGCATTGCGGTTACGCCTTATTACTGCGATCAAGTTGTTGGACACCTAAGGTCACTGAACTGTGCAATACGCTTTAATCGTCTAGAGAATATTAAGAACTATGGATATACTTCAAAAATGGTGGCATTTCCTGGCCTAACGAAAAGACTGGAAAAAGTATTTTATACATAGAGGGATGTTTTTATCTATCAACTGAGAAATGGCTAAGTAAATTTTGTCTTTAACGATATTCAAAAAAAGAAGAAATTGTAATGCTACTACTTCAGTAAGCAATTTTTAAGTTAGATGCGTTACAAAGATAATGCTGATGAAAGTTTTAAATAAAAAACGATTATTAATTACGGGTATTAGCGGGCTTTTGGGCAATAATTTAGCCTACGTATTTAAGGACCGTTATAATGTTTTGGGGCTTTATAACAAGCACGCTTTTGATATTGAAGGGATAAGAACACAGAAAATTGATCTACTCGATAAAAAAGCCGTGCAGAAAGTCATTCGCCAGTTTGACCCGGATATCGTTGTTCATTGCGCCGCGATTTCTGACGTGGATTTATGTGAGAGAAAAAAAGATTGGGCGACTGAAGTTAATGTCGAGGCGACCGACAATATCGTCAAGTTTTTGAAGAGAAGAAAAACTAAGCTGGTGTATATCTCGACGGATTTGGTTTACGGCGAAAGCATTGGAGGGGCGTTAACGGAAAAGGATAAACTAGATCCGGTCAATTACTATGGTTGGACTAAATATCAGGGGGAGCTCAAGGCTTTAGGGTGCAAGGATGCGCTTGTTGTTCGCACGAATATTTTTGGGTGGAATATTCAAAAGAAATTTAGCCTCGCGGAATGGATTCTCCATGAGCTATCCCGGAACAAAAAAATCAATGGATTCAAAGATACGATATTTTCTGGAATATATACATTTGATTTAGCGGAGATTTTAGATAAAGCCATCGAAAAGAAGCTTAAGGGGATTTATAACGTTGGCAGTCGTAATAGTATGAGTAAATTTGATTTTGCTATTAATCTTGCGGAATTATTTGGTCATAACAAATCACTCATTGTGCCTGTCTCTGCTGAAGATGCGCCCCTTAGGGCAAAAAGACGGAAAAACCTTTCGCTTGATATTCGCAAAATAGAAAAGAGCTTAAAGATTGAACTCCCGACGATGGAGCAAAGTCTAAAAAATTTTTCTGATGATTTTCGCGCAGGGGTCATCAATAAAATAAGAACGGGAAATTATCCGCGGCTCGATTATATCCCCTATGGTCGGCAGAGCATAAGCGATAAGGATATTGAGGCGGTTATTGAGGTTTTGAAGTCTCATAATTTAACCCAGGGGCCGAAAGTTGGAGAATTTGAGAGAGAGTTGGGGTGCCAGACGCAATCCAATCATGTGGTAGCTGTCAATTCCGGAACATCCGCCCTCTATTTAGCCTGCTTAGCGGCAGGCATTAAGCCGGGAGATGAGGTGGTAACTTCACCCAACTCATTTGTCGCTTCTGCCAACTGTATTGTGTATTGTGGAGCAAGACCGGTATTTTCAGATATTGACCCGAAGACATACAACATTTCTCCGGAAACAATTAAAAGAAGTATTTCCAGAAAGACAAGAGGAGTTATTGCCGTACACTTTGCAGGCCAAAGCTGCGATATGGTCGCCATTAGGGATGTTGTTGCCAAGAAAGAAAAGGAATACGGCCATAAGATTTATGTTATTGAGGATGCCTCCCACGCTCTGGGTTCAAAGTATAAAAAGACAGCAATCGGCTCATGCCGTTATTCAGATCTGGCGGTCATGAGTTTTCATCCAGTTAAGCATATTACAACCGCAGAGGGCGGGGCGGTGTTGACCAATGATGAGGAATTATTTAAAAAGATTGGGATGTTGAGATCTCACGGCATCACAAGTGATCCGATTAGTTTCAAGAATAGGGATAATGCATTTGATCAATCAACCGGGCAGCCGAATATGTGGTATTACGAGCAGCAAGATCTCGGGTATAATTTTCGAATCACGGATCTTCAGTGTGCTATAGGGATCTCTCAGCTCAAGCGCCTGGCACAGTTTGCCAAAAGGCGCAGAGACATTGTTAGAATGTATAATAACCGCTTTGCCCAAGTTAAATTTGTTAAAACACCGTATGAATCCCCAGACTGCCTGAGCAATTTTCATCTTTATGTTCTTTTATTTGATTTTAAACAAATTGGGGTTTCCAGAAATGCCGTCATGAAAAAATTATTTGATAAAAATATCCTAACGCAGGTGCATTATATTCCAATCCATATCCAACCGTTTTATCAAGAGAGATATGGCACTAAGCAGGGAGACTGTCCTTGTGCGGAGGAATATTATCAAAGATGTCTATCTTTACCGCTTTACCCAGAAATGACCAATCAGGATGTGGATCAGGTAATAAACGCAGTAACGGGGATTTAAAGGGATATTAGAGAATGATAGCCAAGTTTTGCATTGGCACAGCTCAGTTTGGGCTTAATTACGGTATTTCCAACAAGAGCGGAAAAATCTCAAAAGAAGAGATATTTGCGATTCTTGATCATGCTCAAACATTGGGTATTGACACCCTGGATACAGCCTCGGCTTACGGCGATAGTGAAAAGCTGATAGGGGCCTATATTAAGGAACATAGTGCCAAATTTAATGTGATTTCCAAGTTTTCTAATGAGAGTTGTTTTAACTACGACAGCATAAGGGACGCGGCACGGAAATCATTGGACGATCTTCATGTCAAGCAGCTGTACGGCTATCTTATCCATAAATTTGATGATTTTAGGAACAACAAAAATATGTGGGAGAGTTTTGTCAGACTAAAAAAAGAGGGGGTGGCTCTAAAAATTGGGTTTTCACTTTATCAGCCCAAAGAGCTTGACGTATTGCTTGATGCCAAAATACCTTTGGATATCGCACAGTTTCCATTCAGCATTTTTGATAAAAGGTTTGAGCCGTATTTGAAAATTTTAAAGGACCAGCGGGTAGAAATTCATACGCGCTCAGTTTTTCTGCAGGGACTTGTTTTTATGGCTTCACAAGGCTTAACGGAATATTTCAGGGTCATCGACCCCAAACTTCAAAAACTGCAGGCCTTGGCTGATAGGACAGGTATATCGATTTATGCATTTTGCTTAAACCATATTCTTTTAAATCCCATGATAGACCGCGTTATTATCGGCGTTGATGGAATGACACAGCTTAAAGATAATTGCCAGTCTGTGGCTGATGTTGATCGCGTTCGTTTATTTGAACAGGAATTAAATGAATTGAAAATTGAGAGTGAAGATATTTTAATGCCTTTTAAGTGGCCGAAAGCTGTTTTGAAAACGTGACAAGAATATGAACGATTCCTCGCACATAGCCTCGGATTTACAAATTCTTGAATGTACGCTCAGAGACGGTAGTTATCCTGTGGATTTTCGATTTACATCTGAAGATACGGCAGTCCTTTGCGGAATGCTTTCCAAACTTGGGTTTAAATTCATTGAAATGGGGCATGGACTTGGGATTAATGCATCGGATGCTGGCAAAGGCAAGATGTCGGCAAATGATAGGAATCTCTTAAAAGCAGCCAAATCTACAGCAGGCCAAGCCAAGATCGGTATGTTTTGTATCCCCGGGGTAGCGACCCTTGAGAGCCTAAACGAAATGGCTGACCATGGTCTTGATTTTG
>ORJL010685742.1_pt1 | contig 89019 bp, 102 predicted proteins | sample 1779941 | NCBI WGS metagenome assembly ORJL01 (sample SAMEA104232317, study PRJEB22302) | groundwater metagenome | biome: forest; feature: aquifer; material: groundwater | place: USA | collected 2011-08-07 | depth 5.8 m | reverse complement strand
TCCCAGGCTTTTCTCTAAAGCCTTTTTCTTCATCAAAAATATCTGGATAGCAGCTGCCTCCCCGGAACAATAAATCGGATTGAGGGGGTGGCCTTTTATCTCTAATGGCGAAGCTATTAAACCCACGATACCGGCTTGCAGTAAATCCAATGGCCCGGAAGAATCAGATTTTACTTTAGAGAATATTTCAGCAGTAGTGATTCCCCTGATTGCTTCATCATCCTGATAAATAATGGCTCCGTTTTCCAACTGGGCCACAGGGGTTGCTCCCCAAATCACATTACCGCCGCCGAAAATGGGATTGACGTTGATTGGAATAAACACCGTCTCATTCAAAACACCACCAGACACCCGTAGTTGACTATTTAAATCAATCGCCTGATCATTGTTTACCCCCCAAATCCTACTCCGTTCCGGAGCTAATGCTAATGACATAATCTAAATCTAAATAATAGTTTGTCCGATGATGACGCTAAAACTTACGGTTTATTATATCAAACCAGCTCGGGGGAGCGATGTGGAAGGGGGGTGGAGGGATTAAGTTAAAAAAATGTCGCGGAAAGTTACCATGATCAATAAAATGATTAGCAATATATAACCTGACAAATGTATTATTCTTTCTTTGTTCGGATCAATTGGCTTGCCCCGCAGTTTTTCGATCCCTAAAAACAACAGCCGGCCGCCGTCCAAAGCCGGAATCGGCAAAATATTCACCACCGCTAAATTTATCGATAAAATTCCGGCCAGCTGAAACAACGGAATCCAACCTCTTTTAGCAACTTCTCCGGTAATCCTGGCAATTCCCACCGGGCCGGCCAAATCGTTGGGAACCTTTCCGTGAGCTATTAGATCAGTCATCATTTTCCCCAATCCTCCGACAATATTGCCTCCCCACGCCAAAGCTTCCTGAAATCCGATTACCGACGCCCGAAATGGCATCTGCCACCACGGATAATGGATAAACTGAATGTTGGAAATCGCCACTCCCAGCGCTCCCTCGCCTGCCGGAGTTTCGGATTCGATCCGGGGAGTTATAGAAACCTCTTTATCCTCGTTTCCACGCTTGACAACGAGTCTAACTTCCTCTCCCCTATGCTGATTAACCAATTCTATAAATTGTTTGGTATCATTAATCTTGAATCTTGAATCTTGAATCTTGAATCCTTGCACAACATCATTTGATTTCAGCTGCGCTCGCTCCGCCGGACTCCCCGGCGCCACCCCGTCAATAACTACTATATCTCTTTCTTCCGGAATCCCCAAAACCGTATAAACCGTGGTAAAAGCCCCCACCCCCAAAACCAAATTCATAAATACTCCGGCCACTAAAATTATGGCCCGTTTCCACGGTTTTTGGGCATAGAAGAAGCCTTTGGCTTCTAGGGCTAAGGGCTGAGGGCTAAGGGCTGAGGGAAATTCTCTATCTTCACCTTTCATCTTTACAAACCCTCCCAACGGCAGCCAGTTAAGGGTAAACTCCGTCCCTTGCCAGGTAAACAACTTTCTGATTTTCGGCGGCAACCCCAAACCAAATTCTTCCACAGTTACTCCTAGTTTTTTTGCGGCGAAGAAGTGGCCAAGTTCGTGGACCAGGACTAAAACTGAAAGAAGCAAGAGAAAAATAAGGATTGTAACCACATATTGATTCTAGCACGGAGGATTTAATCTATAATATAAGAATGAAAACATCAATTTTGGTTCTTCACGGTTGGAATGGACGAAGCGAAAAATGGCTTCCCATACAGCGGTTATTAGAACAACATGGATACTCCATGTATGCACCGCAGCTACCCGGGTTTGTCCATGATACCGACAAACCATGGAACCTTGATGACTATGTCAAATGGGTGTATCAATATACAAAACTTCACCGTCTAAATCATATTACTGTCGTTGGGCATAGCAACGGCGGTCGCATCGGGATAAAGCTGGCAATAAAATATCCAACACTGGTAGATCGATTGATTTTAGTTTCAACAGGCGGAATCAGAAGCTCTTCAAGTTGGAGAAGAAAATTATTAAAAGTGATCGCCAAATTAGGCAATAGACTTTTGGACGCACTCCGGCTGGGAACATGTAAGAGGGCAATTCGTAAACTGTTTTATCGCATTATCCGTGAGCCTGATTACGAAGAAGCCAGTCAAATTTTAAAGCAGACAATGATATATATCATTGATGAAGATATCTCTCCGCTTTTTAAAGATATCACCCAACCAACAACGCTTATCTGGGGAACCGAAGATAAACTAACTCCTCCGTGGACAGGAAAAAAAATGCATGAAATGATAACTGGGAGCAATATTGTATGGGTTAGTGGAGCCGGGCATGGTTTACCATTTACTCATCCGGAAAAACTATTAGATCTAGTCATAAAAGAAGTACCAATCAATTAGATGAAATTACTGGCAATTATCATTTGGCTGCCACTAGTTATTAGAAAGATTTTATTCTGGATCCAATTGTGGCAACAAAAAGAATACCGGCTAGACCGGATAGTTATATATTTAAGAAATAAACACAATCTCCGCTCCTGGCTGGGATACAATGTTATTTTCAATCAGGGATTAAAAAGGCCATTTTTTACCCCAAAGGCAACGCTTTTAACAGGTAGTTCGTTGATATCGTCAATAACAATAGAAGCTTTATTCCTAACAACAGACGCGTGGTGGTTTGGCCTAGTAACCTCATATTTAATAATCCCCATAACGGTTGCATTTATGGTTTTTTGTTTATCAGTTCCCTCTTTTATCGCCAAGCAAATTATTATTGAAATTGCGAAAATCAAAATCAAAAATAGGAAATCGCCGCTCGTAGTAATCGGGATAACCGGTAGTTACGGAAAAACTTCCACGAAACAACTACTTGAACATGTTTTAAAAACAAAATTCAAAGTGTTTGCCACCGGTCAAAGTCATAATACTTTGTTTTCAGTAGCCACAGATTTAGTTAAATTTTTATCTGACGAACAAACACACGCGATTATCGAATACGGCGCATATAAACGCGGCGAAATAAAACAGTTGACTAAACTGATCGGGCCGCAAATTGCGATTCTTACCGGAATTGCCAAGCAGCATTATAGCTTATTTGGATCTTATGAAAACTTAAAGAAAGCAAAGTTTGAACTATTGGAATCGCTGTTGCCTGGCGGCTTGGCGTTCATCAACTGCGAAGACAAAAATACTCAAAAACTTCAAGCTATGGCCGATCAATCCCATATCCGGTGGAATTGTTTTGAAACCAAAAAATGGCAAACGGAAAATTTTAAGCTTGTAAATGGCTGTTTGAATTTTTGCCTTAACTCCAAAAAAAAGAGACTGAGTATTCAGACGAATTTGCTTGGAAATATTTACAAAGAAAATATTAAGGCCGTTCTGGCCGTAGCTGAGCATCTCGGAATTACAGAGGATATGGCCGCCGAAGCGCTAAATAGTTTTAAGCCAACAGATCATTTCATCAGTCGATCGTCAGGACTAAATAAATCTACATTACTTGACGACGGCGGGACTACTAACCCCAAAGGGTTTGAGTCGGCTATCCAAATCGCGGATAATATGCAATATAACAAAAAAATACTTGTCACATCTGGGATTATTGATCTAGGTGACGCTTCCGTTCAAATCCACTCAGAGCTGGGAGAAGCAACCCGTGAAGTTTTTGATACAGTTTTTTTTGCCGGCGCCGACGGATATGATTCATTTTTAAAAGGATGGAATAAAATATCAGGGAGCAAGTCAATTTTTAGAATTCTGGAAAATTCTGATCTGGGAAGATTACAAAAGGAAATCGATAAAAATACTCTGGTTTTAATCGAAGGAAGATTGCCGACCAGAGTTATCAAATTATTAAAATCAATATGATCATCACCAATTCTCTCGGATCAAACTATACGGCTGAAGATAGAAACTTAGCTATTAAATTATTGTTTCAACCGTGGAAATGGCAACATGGGCCAGAAATTAAACAGTTGAAGGATGCGATCCTTGATATTTTCAATATTGAAAGGATCGCATCCTTCCAAGTAGAATTGTTTCTAAAAGGCCGGCATGCGATTTATGAAGCCCTGCAGACATTTGGAATCAGACAAGGCGACGAAGTTATCGTTCAGGCTTTCACCTGTGTGGCAGTGGTACAGCCGATTTTAGATTTAGGAGCAACGCCGATTTATGTTGATGTCAACCCTAAAAATCTCAACCCGACATTGGAGCAAATTAAAAAAATAATTTCTCCCAAAACTAAAGCCGTCATTCTCCAACATACTTTGGGATATCTCAACCGGGAAAATGATCAAATAGCAGATTGGTGCCACGATCACAAAATTTTTGTAATCCAGGATCTGGCCCATGTCTTTGGCGCAGATTTTAAACCTTTTAAACTTTTTAAACCTTTTAACCATTCTGACCATTTTCTTCGTTCTGATGCCGTCATCCTCTCTTTCTCTCAAGATAAAGTTATCGACGGCATTTCCGGCGGAGGCTTAATCGTTTCTGACAATCTCACTTCTTTGCCGCCAAGGTTAAATGATTCGAATCATTTAACCTTAATAGAAATCGGGAAGAATCTTCTCTACCCTATTTGTACTTGGCTGATAAGATCGACTTATCTGATTGGGGTTGGCAAATTCGGAGTAGGAAAAGGAATTCATTGGCTGGCGAAATTTATTGGACTAATGAGTTCTCCGGTTGAAGCATCGGCAAAACCTACCCATCTGCCAAACGCTCTGGCGGCGTTGACCCTCAACCAGCTAAACCGATTGAACCAAATTGTTGCCCACCGCCGGGATATTTCTTTAGTTTATAACCGGGTCATTGAACAACGATTTAAACTCGTAACTTCTTCTGATATCAAAAAAGGCTCTAATCTCCGCTACCCGATTTGGGTGGGAAATCGCGATGAGCTGGAAAAAAAATTGATTAAACATAGCTTTTATCTGATGGATCACTGGTATGACGCACCCGTATCGCCAGATTGGATTAATAATTCTCAAGTTAAATATCGACTTGGATCATGTCCGAACGCTGAGGATTTGTCTAAACATATTTTTAATTTACCAACACATGTAAATATTTCTGAAAGACAAGCGATACTTTTGGCAAATCTGATTAATGGTTAAAGGTCTGGTCCGCCAGCTGGCGGACCAGACCTTATTTGATATGACAGACATAAACAAAGATGAATGGGAAATCGGGCTTGGTAACTTTCCAGAGGCGAATTTTCTCCAATCCTGGGCCTGGGGAGAATTTCATGCAAAATTAAATCATCCGATTTATAGAATAAAATTTAACAACGGCATGTTTCAGGCCATTGTTGAACCAGCCAAACGCGGCCGGCACCTGATAGTTCCTGGAGGTCCATTATTAAAAAATTATTTTTCCATCTCCCAATGGCAACAGTCAATAACTCTTATGAAAGAAATCGCGGTAAAAGAAAAGTGCTCGTTTATTAGAATCCGGCCGCAAACAGAAAATTCAGACGATTTATCAAGAATTGTCAAACGCATCGGATTCCGATCCGCTCCGATGCATCTCCACGCCCAATTAACCAGAATCTTGGATTTAACTAAAACTGACGAGCAATTGTTATCTGAAATGAGAAAAAGCACCAGATATGAAATTAAGAAATCAGGGAAAATGGGAATAAAAGTCGAAAAATCGCAAGATGAAAATCTAATAGATGATTTCATTAGGCTGCAGGCGGAAACGGCGAAACGAGAAAGATTTGCGGCGTTCTCTAGAAAATATTTACTTGAACAATTCAGAGAATTTAAGAAAACAAATTCTGTCAAACTTTTTTCCGTGACTTTATTAAGGCCTGGCCCGCCAGCTGGCGGGCCAGGCCTTTTCAAACCGATTTCTATTGCCTTCGTAATTTTCTACCGTGGCGAGGCCGTTTATCACTACGCCGCATCAACCGATGAGGCCAGAAAAATTCCGGCGGCATACGCCATTCAATGGGCAATTATTCAGGAGGCAAAAAGAAGAGGCTATAAAACTTATAATTTATGGGGAGATGTAACCGACGACAAACTACAATCTCACCGCTTCTCCGGCCCTTCACTGTTTAAGCGGGGCTTCGGCGGCAAGCAATTTGCCTATCTTCCTGCTCATGATCTTCCGCTAAACCGAAAATACTGGATTAACTGGGGGATAGAAAATCTAAGAAAAATAACCAGGTCCCTTTAAAGTCTAAACTACCATCAATTCGGCTTTTTTAGCGTTGCCCAAATCGTCAATTTTAATTTCCCATTGTTTTGTTTTTTTATCCAATTCCTCGGCTGATTTAAAAATATCATCCTCAGAAACTCCGGCTTTGCCTTTTCCGGCATCTATTTCTTTTTTTATTTTCTGCCTTTCTTCCCTCAACAGAACTTTTCCGCCTTCAATTTTTTTATCCACCATCTTAGTCAATTCAATCCGCCTTTCCTGAGTCAGCGCCGGAATCGAAATTCTGATTGATGAACCGTCAACAACCGGATTTAAATTCAGATCGCTTTTGGCAATTCCGCGGGAAATATCTTCAATTACATTTTTATCCCATGGAGAAATTAAAAGAGTTTGCGAATCCGGAGCGGATATATTAGCTAACTCCAACAATTTCAAAGTTGATCCATAGCTCCCAACCGCAATCGAAAGATTAGCGACTAAGTCAGGCTTGGCACGGCCGGTCTTGACGGTGGAAAGATCGTCTCTAACAACATCCAAAACGCCTTGAAATGTTTGGTCAACTTGTTGAAGTATGTGTTGTAACATCAATAACTCAAAACTTAAATATCAAAAATCAAAGCCAAGTTCAAAATTCAAAGTTTTTAACTTTTAGCTTGATTTTGCACTTTGAGATTTGCGATTTGAGCTTGCTAAAAACTCATCCTCACCATTTCCAGTATCTTAACGTTCTCCCCCACCTTAACAATTACCTCGTCAATTAACTGCTTGATATTTTTCTTGCTATCTCTAATCCAATCCTGACTGCAAAGCTCGTCGATATCTTTAGGGTTCATTGAAGCGGCCTGCATTGCCAATTCTTTTCCTAATTTTTGAAAGTCATCGGTTCTGGCCACAAAATCTGTTTCGCAACCTAACTTTATCAATGAGGCAATTTTTCCGGTTTGATGGATATAAGAAAAAATCGATCCGTCTCCGGTAACTCTATCCGCTTTTTTAAGCGCTTTGGCGACGGCATTTTTTTTAAGCCAATCTCCGGCTTTTTTTATATCGCCATCGCTTTCTTCCAGAGCCTTTCTGGCATCCATTACCCCAACGCCGGTTTCGGAACGAAGTTTTTTGATGTCGCTTATAGTCATTTTCATCAGTTATCTGTTTTCGGTTTTCTGTTTTCGGTTACAAGTCTATCAGTTTTCAGTCTACCGGTTCATAAACAGACTAACCGAAAACCGGTCAACCATTAACTGATAACCGACAATTGAGAACCGGTAACTAAACTGTTTTCTGCTCTTTGTTTAATACTCTTTCCCTCCAGTACCGCGTCGACAATTTTAGAAGTAATTAATCTGATCGTCCCAATGGCATCATCATTTCCGGGAATTACCGTAGTTATCATTTCCGGGTCGCAATTAGAGTCGACAATTGCTATAACCGGAATTTTTAATATATGGGCTTCTCTGACCGCCGCATCTTCTCTTTTGATGTCAACTACGAATATGGCATCCGGCAAACCCGTTAATTGCTGCAGGCCGCCGACAAATTTTTCCAACTTATCAATCTGTTTGTCAATTAAAACTCTTTCTTTTTTGGTATAATTATCCAATTCTTTGGCTTCGCGTTTTATCTTTAGATCGATTAATTTATTAACGCTCAATTTAAGTTGTTTCCAGTTAGTCAAAGTTCCACCCAACCAACGTTTGGCCACAAACGGCATTCCTGCTCTGACTGCTTCCTCAATTATAATTTGCGAGGCTTGTTTCTTGGTGCCGACAAAAATAATTAATTTTCCTTCCGCGGCTATTTTTCTAACAATTTCTACCGCGTCAAGCAGAGCTTGTCTAGTTTTATCCAGATCAAAAATATGGATTCCGTCTTTTTTACCCCAAATATACGGCGCCATTTTCGGATGCCAGCGGCGGGCCTGATGGCCAAAATGGCATCCGGCTTCCATTAATTCTTCCAAAGAAACATCAATCGAGGGTTTATCGTCTTTTTTTGGCATATGTATCTTTCAGCGATTTTACCACATTTTCCATCAAACTTACCACGGTCAATGGTCCGACGCCGCCGGGAACAGGGGTAATTGCAGAAACTTTTTGAGCTGCTTCGCCAAAAACTACATCGCCGACAGGAGAGCCGCAGTCGATGACAACCGCTCCCTTTTTGACCATTTCGCCGGTAATAATTCCGGGTTTGCCGACGGAAGAAATTAAAATATCAGCTTCGCTAACCGCTAACCGTAACTCGCTAATCGTCGACTGAGAATGAAAGAGTGCCACATTAGCGCCAAGATTTTTTAACCACCAATATAAAGGTAGACCAACCATTGGGCTGCGGCCGAGGATGACGATATTTTTTCCGGCTAGAGCATCAGTTAAGGCCCGGCCCTGCCCAGCAGGGCCGGGCCTTTCCAGACGAAAAACGTGTTCCAGGCAATATAAAACTGCTTTCACCGTTGCCGGAAAAAATCTTGGTTTCCCTTCTTTTATCAACCGCAGATTTTCGCTGGTTAGACAATCAACATCTTTCTCCGGCGGGATTTGATCAACCAATTCCTGCCATTTTTGTTTATCGTAACCCCTGGGATGCTGAACAAATATCCCATCTGCGCCTGATAAAGCCTGGCCTTGCAAAGCAAGGCCAGGCTTTTTTACAACATCAAATTCTATTACTACCCTCTCCGCCGACGCCTTCTTTAATTTCAAGTACAACCTGCTCCCCTCGTCATCGGCCAATTCCACCGCCACAAGTTTTGGCCTTCTACCAATCTTTTTGGTTAACTTTTGGACTTCAATTTTTAGAAGCAGCTCTCTCTCTGCCGCCAATTTTTTCCCATCAATGATGTTAATTGCCATTACGACAAATCCACCGGAAATTTTTTACACAATGATTTAACCTGAAGATTTATTAACTTAAGTTTTTTCCCATCGGCAGGACTTTTGGCAACTTCAAGAATCCATTTTCCAATTTTCTTCATTTCATTTTTCCCCATGCCTCTGGCTGTCAATGCCGGCGTTCCCAATCTAATCCCACTTGGCCGGAATGGCGGATTAGAGTCATGCGGGATAGTGTTGAAATTAACCACAATCCCTGCTTTTTCCAAAGCGATGGCAAATGTTTTACCGTCAATTCCAAACGGCCGGACATCAACCACCATTAAATGATTATCCGTTCCGCCTGTTGCCAGTTTAAAACCGCGTTTTAATAATTCATCCGCCAGTACCTTAGCGTTAGACACTATCGCTTTAGCGTAAGATTTAAACTGTTTTCCAGAAGCTTTTTCTAAGGCTATAGCAATTCCGGCTGTCGTATTATTATGCGGACCCCCCTGCAACCCGGGAAAAATCGCTTTATCAATTTTCTCCCCCATTTTCTCATCCATTTTTAGACCTTTTCCGGTAACCAGAATCATCGCTCCCCTCGGTCCCCTCAAGGTTTTATGTGTGGTTGTAGTAATTACATGGACATAAGGAACCGGAGACGGATGAGATCCGCCTGCCACCAAACCGGCAATATGGGCAATATCCGCCATCAAAATTGCCCCGACGCTTTCGGCGATTTCCGAAAATCTTTTCCAGTCCAAAATCCGCGGATAAGCGGTAGTTCCGGCCACTATCAATTTTGGTTTTTCTATTTTAGCCAGACACTCTAATTTTTCGTAATCAATCCTGCCGTCCGCTTCGACGTCATATTGAATTGATTGAAAATATTTGCCGGAAAAAGTGATTGAGGGATGGCCGTGAGTTAAATGCCCGCCGCCGGATAATTTTAGCCCCATGATTTTATCTCCGGGCTTGAGCAACCCAAAATAAACCGCGGAATTGGCCGGCGACCCGGAGTACGGTTGAACATTGGCATACGGAACTCCGAATAATTTTTTGGCACTAGCAACAGCCATATCTTCAATTTCATCAATAACTTCGTTGCCCTGATAATATCTACGGTGAGCATATCCTTCCGAATATTTATGCATTAATGCCGACCCAACAGCTTTTCTGACTTCAGGATAAGTGTAATTTTCCGACGGAATCATCATCAGCGTCTCCTGCTGTCTACGCTTTTCGGCAACAATCAATTTATTAATATTCATAGTCTTTACTTCTTAATATTACCAAATGCCGCATTTAATTCCTCGTCTGTTACCGGCTTGGCATATCTGGTAAAATCTGTCAACATCATCTCAAAAGAAAAAATTTTTCCTACCGCGCCAGATTCATGCAAATAATGTGGTAATGACGATAGCGGATATCCGGGACCTCCAATTGAAAAACCCGGCCCTTTATCTTGAATAACCAACTTATCTAACTTTGTAATTGCTATTTCTATTTCTCCAGCGCTTAACTGCGGAACAGCGGCTAATTGAGAAATGTTAGCCAAAATCAATCTTATCGACTCTTTATCCATATTAAGATAGATATTATATAGAATTGAGCGATTTACCGATAAAAGAATGATTATTTTTTAATTAAATCCATTGAAATCAAGATTCTCTGCGGAATGCTTAAGATTGGCAAACGGCCTTGAGAAACGCCGGCAACGTCCAGAGTGATAAATCTTTCTTGTATGGATTGATCAACAACTATTTGATCGCCTAAACAAAGGGCTGCAGGCTCTGAACCATTTTTGGGGGTGGCCAAAGCTATCTCTTGCGAATATTCTCTACTCGGAAATACTAAGATTCCCCTATCTTTCAGCTCTCTAGATATACCGGTATTATCCAGTAAATCAGAAGTTTTCAAAACTATTTTTGGTTTGGTTTCAGGAAATCTATGCAACTGATCCTCATTGGCTAAAGCGTGAAAGAAAACCCCAAACCGGGAGAGTTCTCCGCAGGCAGGCTTACATTCTAAATTTTCAACTTCGCCATCAATGTCGGGGATTACTCTTATTACCCAAGGCAAAAACTCTGATAACTCTGAACAACCAATCAAACCATCCCTGGTCAATTGATCAACTACTTGTTTCATAAAAAAATCCGGCGGAAATGCCGGGACGTGAAATTAAGATCAAAACGCCGATACTAACAAAAACGCAACCGCTGAACTTCTTCATGGTTGCGGTATATCTTACATAGGTGATGTGTAGTTAGTCAAGGGGAAATTTTTGCTAAGTCGCCATTTAAAATAATTGGGCCAATAGACTGCAACTCGTCTAAAATATATGATTGCCGTGGGGTTGGATTTAAAAAATAAATTTTCTTTTTGCGATAGTGGGCAAAGCAAATTTCGGTAAACGTGTTGGCCCCTACATAATTTTTCTTCCGCCGCTTATCGACGTTCACCACTAAAATTGCATCGGAGATTTCAATTTTATCCAAATGTTTCTCAATCAGCCCTAATCCCCTTTTAGCAATTACTCTCTTTGAATTATCTTTTTCCCAATAATCAACCCCCGGGGCTTTGACCGGCATATAAATTTTATGGCCCATAGACTTCAATTTCTTTTCGATTGTCCTCATTTCCGCAATGAATTTTATTGATCCACAGATGGTGATGACCATATTTAGCCATATAAGGCCTGGCCTTTTTAAAAAGGCCAGGCCTTTATTGATTTAAGAATATTTTTAGATCATAAATCGTCGGCAGAGACAAATCCGCCTCCGGGCTTTCGCTCCAAACCAAAATAGTTTTCATTCCAACTCCTTTAGCCCCCATGATATCAGTTTCGACACTATCCCCAATATACACTGATTCTTCTGGAGATATTTTGGCCATTTCCAGAGCTTTAAGAAATGGCCCTGGATCCGGTTTATAAGCATTTAATTCATAAGTAGTAATCAGCGAATTGAAAGTTTTCAACGACAATCCAATCGCTTCCAATTTTTTCTTGGCAATTGACCGATGGGTATTGCTGATCATTCCCAATTTATATTTCTTTTTAAGGTTTGCAATTAGATCCACAATTTTTTTATCCTTCGGCACTAATTTGTTAAGCTCAATCTTTTTAAAGGCCTTAACAAAAAAATCTTCACCGTCTATCCCCAATTCATTCAGCACTTTAGTGGAACTACCTAAAGCCGAATATCTTTGCCGGACATAAAATGCGGCTTCTTGCAGAGATAAATTCCTTTGACGCATTACGATTTTATAAATTTGTTGCTGAATCGCGCTCCAAGCCTCCTCAACATTTCTAAATAATGTTCCGTCAAGATCGAAACACAGAAATTTAATTGATTGAATCCATTTAGGATACGACTTGTTCATAATATGATAAGGACAGTCCTCTGGCAGAGGACTGTCCTTTTAGGGTTTAATAGATTTCAGGTCCAGCACTTCGTCGGACGTAAATTTTATCCCCAATTTTATCGCCGTTTCGGCTCTTTCAATTTGTCTCCCAGCGTACACGGCGTTACCGACAGTTGAAAATAATCCGGCCGATTCCAGCACGAAACACAACCTTTTGGCGGCTTTTTCTTCCATTCCATTCTGGCGGTATTCATCCAAGAAGATTCCGTCCGGAGACAGATGTTTAACAATGATAAACTTTCCGTCTGTTTCGACGTTAAAATTCCCCCGCGGATCCCACTCGCAGGACACATCTATCCAATGGTCATGGACTAATTTTTCTGCCGGCTGCCAACTGGATTCATAAATATGAGCCGAATGGGAAATGGTGGTCAACGGACCCAATTTAATGTCAGAGCCAATCATTCCTGCCAATTCTTTTTGAAACGCCAATAGCCCGAAAACGTTCAAAAACCAAGCTTCGTACATATCGTTGCTTCTGAAATAGGCGGTTAAAAATAGTTTCTTATCGCGGATTACAGCTTGAACCAAAACCAAACACGGCGTCCGCCAAATTTCCCGCAATCCGAAATTATCAATAATCGGCTCCCATAAAATTGCGATGGCACCCTTATTTTCCGGAAAACTTTTTAGTTTTTTAGCAAGCAGCTCCTGTTGATTCAGCCCTTTATCCGTTATCGTTTTTTTTAACGATCGGACAAACTCCTTACTGTCAGAGACGATTAAATGATTCGAATCATTTAACCATTCTTTTCGATAAAGTTCTAATGGATATGCCTTGATCCGTTCACCATAGGTGTAAGCCTCATCGCCTCGTGAGGACGATAGAAATCCGGCAACATATTTTTTGATGTCATCATTGGAGTACGGAAGCCATTCTGGCAATTCCGGAGCATCCGGATTTTCGTTATATATTACTGCCGTCAAATTAAATATTTCCGTAATTCTCTCGGCTCCGTAATGATGAATCATCGGACTGGGACGGCCAAAACGCGTAATCTCTCTTAACAACCTAATCCATGATTGCCAAACTTTTTGTCCCCTGACAGTATAAGCAGTTTCCTCGCTGGGAAGACCACCGCTACCGCCTGCTTCCGGTTCCGGAAATTCAAGAGGGTTTGACCAGTGTTTCCCAACCTTCTTGCTTTCATTGGCGAAAACAGATACTTTCTCCGGCGAAACCGGCCCTATTTGATTTATGATTTCGACGTTGTTACTAAAAATTTTCACCGCGTCCATAGAGATATTTTCATCCAGCCAGTCCGGCTTTTGATAAGGCCCGGCCTTGCGAAGCAAGGCCGGGCCTTTATTGATGTTACTGATGTTTAACAGTTCTTCTCCCGCTCCCATTAAATCCGCCCCGATTAGCAAAATTCTCTTAATTCTCGGATTTAGCAAAATATTTCTTAATAAATAATTTATCCCCCTTTTCGTATAGAGCTGACCGATAATTGAAACTTTAGATACATCCGTCATTTTCGCCACCACATTCATCGGCGTCCACAAAGTCGCGATCGCAGAATCGGAATCCGGATTACCGAGAATTAGACGGTCTTTAAAATATTTAGGCCAAGAGTTCAAAATAATTATAAGGTTATAAGGTTAAAAGGTTAAAAAAAATTCTAACCTGTTAGCCTTTCAACCTGCTAGCCTTTTCCTCTTCCCATACTTTGCTTTCAGTAATTCGCTCAACCTTCACTCCATTCATTTTTAGCATCTCCAAATGGTGCGGCTTATAAAAATCATTCATATACACAACTTTTTTAATTCCGGCGGCGATGATTGCCCTTATACAAATAAGACAGGGGAAACTGGTGACAAAAATTGTGGAACCAAACAATTGCTTGCCATTTTTGGCCGATCTGATTATCGCTAAAATCTCGGCGTGGATCGAACAAACCAATTGCGGCTCTCGACCGCCGGATAATTTTAGTTCGTGTCTGATACAACCAGTATAAGGCCTGGCCTTGCGACGCAAGGCCAGGCCTTTATTGATTCTACGATTTCGGAAATCCTGACAATACTCTTCGCCCTTCAGCGTTTCATTCCACGCCTCCGCTAAAACCTTACCGTCTTTAGTAATCACGCATCCAATTCCGATCCAGCATTTTGTTTTTCCGGCAATTTCGGCCGCCCGGCGCATTAATTCAATATCTATCATATTCTAAGTAGACTTTACAATAAAACAAATGTTAATACTTTCTTACGATCGTAAGCTTTTATTAACATTGTTTACCTTAATTTTCTCGCCAAATTTTCAGGATGGATATTTATCTCTTGGTAATGCCAACTTACTAGTTCAGGTTTATAAGGAATAATATGAAAATGGCTGTGAGTTACTGTTTTGCCTGTTTTAAACCCAGATAAGGGGCGATCTAAGATATAAACATCTTCGATATTCAGTTTTTCCTGCAGCTTTTTTACTCCTAGATTTAACAAACTAAAAATAGCCTTCCATTCTTTCTGACTTGTTTCCGACAAACTTTCTATATGCCGGCGGGGAATCACCATCAAATGCCCGTCGATATATTGATATAAATTCACCGTTAAAACCACGCCGTCTTTTTCAGCAATAATATATTTATCCTTCAGATCACAAAAAACGCATTTGCCGGCATTTTTCCACGCTTCTTCATACCAATAATCTGCAGAAACTCTTGCATTTCTTGGGTCTCTCTTCCCATTGTTTCCTATTTCCTGTTTTCTGTTCACTGTTCTCTACCCCTTCAGCTCCCTCATCATCTCCGGCGTAAAAAATCTCTGGAAGTTGGTTCTGATCATCACCGCCGCGGCTTTTTCAATCATTCCCGATGAACTAATGTACGGCCCTTGACGAGGGATAATTTTTACTTCTCCGCCGGACTTTGCCATTGCCTTGGCTTCCGGACTGTCTTTATATCCGGTATTCCAATCATCATCCGGAACTATCAGGATATTTGGTTTCAAAGTTTCAATTGAAGATACAACCGCGTTTATCGGCGGCATAATAAAAACATAGTCAGCCACCATTAAAGAAGCAATCATCTCCGCCCGAGCCGACTCGTCTACTATCGGCCGGTCGTGGCCTTTTAGAATTTTAATTTCAGCGTTTGAAGAGATTCCTACAATTAAAATATCCCCGCAAATCTTAGCCTCTGATAAATAACGGGTATGGCCGACATGGATCAGATCAAATCCGCCGGCAGTAAAGACAATTTTCTTACCCGGCAATTTCCGCCGCAGTTTCGGCAGATCGGCGAATTTTACAATTTTGTCCTTAATTTTTTCTTTGATGTGATTCATAGATTAGTAATTAGAGTGAAGAGACTTGGTGATTGGTAATGGAAATGAGAAATTGGTGTTTGAAAATAACCAATTTCTATATTTGACTGTCTATCCATTTTAAAGCCATATCCCTAAACTTATTTAAATTCCCATAATCTTCGACTTCCAAATATCTCTTCGCCCATTTTACGACATTTTCTTTTCTATAGGGCAAACTATAATTTGTCAAGAAGGATTCTGACCGTCGCTCTAGTTTACGAAACTTCTCCTGTGAAGTTTCGTAAACTTCACAAGGTGTGTCGACCAGAATAAAACTTAAACTTCTCCCCAACTCCTGCTCAACCGGACCTTTGGCAGTAGTTTCAAAATCGATGACGCCAACGGCGATAGCAGTTCTTGGTTGAAATAAGACATTTCCCCTAGCAAAATCCAGATGGAGTTGTCTGATAAGGCCTGGCCCTGCTGAGCAGGGCCAGGCCTTTAAATGCAATTTACTAAGCAATTTTGCCGCCGAAGCAATTTCCTCCAAACTCCACGGATAGCGGATTTCACCTTCCGCAAAATGAAAATAAGTTACCAATTCTCCATCTTCTTCTTCAACCGGCTTAGATTTATCAACCAACATTCTGGATTTAATATCGGTATGAACCGCCACAAAATTTTCCAACAACACCCCTTCGCGGATTTGTTTAATTCGTTTATATCCGGCTTTCCAAACCACTTTCACAAATCCATTAGTCTTGTAAACTTTATTCCGATGGCCCCCGAATAAACGTGTCAATCGTTTATTCATTGTTCACTGTCCCGCGAAGCGGGATCCTGCTCCGCAGGATTTTCTGTTTTTTGTTCTTTGGCACCCGGCTTTCGCCAACTGGCGAATTTACAATTCGGATAATTTGAACAGCCAAAAAAGTGCCGGCCTTTTTTAGTTTTCTTGACTACCACATCTCCGTCGTGGCATAGCGGGCATTTAACGCCTGACTTTTCTACGTATTTGCTTTTCCAATCGCATTTAGGAAACAACGAGCAAGACAAAAATTTTCCGAATTTTCCCGATCGGATAACCTGGCGGCCCTCGCCGCATTTCGGACAGCTTTCCCCTGTTTCTTCAGCCGGAATTCTTTTGCGTTCCGCGCTGGCTTCAACCTTTTTCAATCTGTCAATAAACGGAGAATAAAACTCTCCCAAAACGTCATTCCAACCTCTTTTATTTTCCGCGATTTTATCAAAATCCTCTTCCAGGCTCTTAGTAAAATCGTAATCAACAATAGAGGAAAAATGTTCCACCAAAAAATCATTTACAACTATTCCAACCGGCATCGGATGAAATCTTCCCTCCATTTTCTCCACATATCCTCTGTCCTGAATCGTACTCACAATTGGAGCGTATGTTGACGGCCGGCCAATCCCTTTTTCTTCCAATAATTTAATCAACATCGCCTCGGTAAATCTGCCAAGAGGTTGAGTAAAATTCTGCTTTGAATCAACTTTTATCAGTTTCAACTCTTCGCCCTGCTCCACCTCCGGCAACCTCTGTCCATCTTCTTCTGCTTCAGCCCTTAGCCCTTGTCCCTTATCCCTTGTCCCTTGATATACTCTCTTCCATCCCTTAAATTTTTCCACCATTCCCACCGCTTTTAATCCGTATTTTTTATCTCCCAGAGCCATTACTTTAATCGTAGTCTGATCGTAAATCTGATCGGCCATTTGGCAGGCGACAAATTTTTTCCAGATTAATTGATACAGCCGGAAAGCATCTTTGGCAATCAACCCGACTTCCTGTTCCAGTTTTTGGGGATTATAAAAATCCTCCGGATTGGTCGGCCTGATGGCTTCATGGGCCTCCTGGGCCAGCGCGTTTTTAGTTTTGAAAAATCTTGATTCAGGCGGTAAATATTCCTGACCATATTTAGATAAAATTAACTGGCGGACATTTTCCACCGCCTCTTTGGCTAAATTAGTTGAATCGGTCCGGTGATAAGTAATAAAACCATGCTCATATAATCTCTGAGCGATATTCATGGTTTTCTTCCCGCTCCAACGGAAAACTCTGGACCCTGCCTGCTGTAAAGTACTGGTGGTAAACGGCGGAAACGGACGCTTCCTGACTTCCGTCCTGTCAACTTTTTCAACTGAATATTGAGATTTTCCCAGATCATCAACGATCGGATCAACCTGCTCTTTCTTGGATAAATCAACCTTATTCCCATCAATCTCAATTAATTTAACAACAAACCTACCTTCTTGTACATTTTTGTACATTTTTTTACCTTCTTGTACTTCTATAAACACCTCCCAATACTCAACCGCCACAAATGCCTCAATTTCTCTCTCCCTTTCAACTATCATCCTGACGGCGACGCTTTGGACTCTCCCTGCTGATAGTCCGCGGCGGATTTTTCTCCACAACAACGGCGACAACTGATAACCCACCATCCTGTCTAAAATTCTTCGCGCCTGCTGGGCGTCCACCAAATTCATATCCAATTCCCGCGGATGCTTCATGGCGTCCAGAATCGCGTCTTTAGTAATCTGATGAAACACTACTCGCTGGAATTTAGTTGTTAGTTGTTTGTTGTTAGTTGTTTGTTTGCCACTCAGCAGGGTGGCGACGTGCCAGGCAATCGCCTCGCCCTCGCGGTCAGGATCTGTTGCCAGAATAATCCCGTCCGCTCCGCGGGCCGCCGCTATCAAATCAGCAACTTTAGATTTTTTCTCTACCGCTATCTCATATTCGGGCAAAAATTTAGTTTTGCCATTTTCGGATTTAACCAAAAACCCCATCCTATTCTTAGGCAGATCCCGCAAATGCCCCATGGTGGCCTCAACTCTGAACTCCCCGCCTAAAAATTTAGTTAAGGTCCGGGCTTTGGTCGGAGACTCAACCAGAACGAGTTTCATAATGTGAAGAATATCATAAAACCGTTGCCCGCCATTCCTCTCCTACTTGGCCAACTACTCCGGATAACTCCAAAGTTGTTAAGGTTTCGGAAACGGAAGCAATCGGCAGTGACGACATTCTGACTAAATCATCAACCGTCAAATTTTGGTCTGCCAAAAGTTGAAGAATTAATTTTTCATTACCGTTTTTAGGAATATATTGAACATTTTTCCCAAATTCTTTTCCGGAAAATCCGCACATATTCAGAATATCAATAACATTGGTGACCGGAGTGGCTCCGTTTTTCAATAATTCATTGGGTCCATCAGACAGCGGACTGGTAATCGGACCGGGAACTGCCCCCACCGGTTTCCCCTGATCAAGGGCGCAATCCGCGGTGATTAAACTGCCTGATTTTACCGCCGCTTCAGTGATTACCACTCCGGCCGCCAACCCGGAAACGATTCTATTGCGGGCCGGAAATGTTCCTTTAAACGGAAACTTATCAAATGAAAATTCCGAGACTATCGCGCCTTTATTTGAGATTATTTCGTATGCCAGCCGGGCCCGGCTACCAAAAGATTTCCTGGTTATCCCCCCGGCCCAAACTCCGATGACGATCCCTTTACTTTTAAGCGCCGCCCGTTGAGCCGCTTCATCTACTCCATACATCAATCCGGAAACTACTGTCACCCCTCTGACCGCCAAACCTTCTGCTAAAGTTTCAGTGGCCATCCGGCCGTATGGGGTAATTTTTCTGGTACCGACCACCGCCACTATCCGCTTCTGATTTAATATTTGTTTATCTCCCCAAACCCATAAATGGCTTGGGGCTCCGGACATCGCCAATAACCTTTCCGGAAAATCTTTATCTTTTGGCGTCAAAAATGACAACTTAATATTTGGTTCCGGATTAAGCGCCCGATTAAACCAACTATTAATATCAATTCTGCCGGAAAATCCAACAATTCTTGCAGCCACATTTATTGGTAAACCCGCCTCCTCCAATAATTTCCTATCCGCAAACAACACTTCTTTGGCCGATCCGAAACAAGAAACCAAAAGCGGCAAAGTGTTCGGGCCAACCCCGTCAATTGAAGACAATCCCGCCCAATAAGGCCGGTCGGCTTCGGCAAACGGAACTTTTTTCCACTCCACCAGTACCCGGCCGCTGTCGCCGTCAATCTCTAATCCCAACTTCTTAATTTTTTTCTTTAGATCGTCAATGGTCATGTGTATAGAGGAAACTCTTAAACAATTCTATCAGGAATCTCTCTAGCATTCTCACCGTTGACAAATATATATTGTTAAGTATAATCGTATATATGGAAATTTATCGGGCTTCGACTTTTACTCTGGGGACCAGTACGGTAATAACCCTGCCTGCAAAACTTAATGTGGCCAGCGGAATTAGAACTAAAGTTAAGAAGGTGAAAAATGGAATTCTAATTACCCTTGATCGAACTGCCGACGCCGGAGCCCAAATGACTGCCAGGAATTTGAGCTTAGTTAAAAAGTTAGCCGGCGGAATAAAAATCAGCTCAAGTTTGACACCGGCTCAAATGAATAAAATTTACGATCGGGACATTTATGGGGAATAATAGGTGTTACCTCGATTCCAATGTCTTGATTGCTTTCTTTGAAGAACTTCATCAGTTTCACCAGTCAGCTGTTAAAATAATTGTTAAGGCCGTGACGCAAAAAATGACAATTTGCGTTTCTCCGCTGGTGCTGGATGAAATGGTTCATATTATCTTGAGAGATTTAAATTTAAATCACGTCGTTGCTCCGGAAGCAAAAATTTCCCGGATATTGAAAAGGGTCTTTCGGATCCCGTTGATGGAAATTGTAAATTCCCCCGTCAAACCGGTTTCTTTGTTGAGGATTCCGGATTACATGAAGAAATTCAAACTAAAATGCCGTGACGCCTTTCATTTACTGACTATGAAAGTCAACCACGTCAAGTATTTTGCCAGTTTTGATGATGATTTTGAAACGGTGTTTTCAACAGAAATTCTTCAAAAATTCTAATTAAACAGTCTAGTTTATTTAGTATTACGAGTCTCTCGCTTCTGGAAAAGACTTCAATTATTTAAATAATTGAAGTATTGCTCTGACAACTAGAAAGGGGTAAAAACTGATTTCGCTGCTCGGGGACCAGCGGCCGCGACGGGGATAATTATTTTTTTCTGAGAAAAATTTCATCTGTTCGAGATTTTTCGTTCGGGGCATCTAAAATCTTTCGCACGACACCGGTTCTGGTGGAACCTGAAAGATTTATATAGGGCGCGACAAATACTTCGCCGGTTTCAGTATCTTCTAAAAAACTAACACAGTATTTCATCTGCAGTCCGTGTTCACCCAATCCGGGAACATGATGTTCAAACTCGTGCCTTAAGGTTTCTTCGGTTTCTCTTTTTGCCTTGTCGAGAGTTAATATTTTACCAAGTGAATACTCTAATAATTCTTTATAATCGTGAGGATTATCAACTCTAACTTCGTAGGGTTCATCTTCCCCTGCCGTATTTAAATTCACTTTTCTATTACCATGAAGTTTAGCCAATATCGATCCTTGCCTACCGGATTTAGAAGCCGAACCTATATCCGTTCTTCCACTCGAAATAACTCTTATTCTTTTTCTATTGGCAATAGCGTCATCAACTCTCTCTCTGAGTTCTTTCAGAAAGTTTAATCTATCTGCTTCGACATTAAAATTCTCGGCTTCTGACATATTCCTGTTGTGATATTAATATGATAGTTTAACACAATTATTTATTGGTTTCAAACCACTTTTCCAGAATCTCTTTGGCGACAGGCGCGGCTTCGTAAGAGCCCTCGCCGGCTTCTTCCAGCATCACTACCAGTATAATTCTTTTGGGAGATTCAAGATCCAATTCATATTTAGCGTCAACAACTTTGCACTTTGCACTTTGCACTTTGCACTCGGTCACCGGACCGGTGACCGTAATCCAAGCATGAGGTTTAGCCTGTTTTCCGCCATGTTGGGCAGTCCCAGTTTTGCACGCCACAGCCGGATAACCACTCATACCGTTTGCTTGATGTATGGCCTCATTGAAGGTCTGACCTTCAATTGCTTGATTCCAGGGGAAAAATGGAAATGCCGTCCCGCCGGGCGAACAAGCCCCAACCATTCCGGACAAAATCAACTGGCGATTTTCATCCGATATGCCTACTGTCTCGCACTTATTTATAGTTTGCTCATTGCCCTGCGAAGCAGGGTCCGGCTCTGCCGGATTTTCTGTTCTCTGCTTTCTGCTCTCTGTTTTCTGAATTTGCGGCTGGCATTTTTTCCCCGTCACTGCCGCGCCCGCCATCACTGTCGCCTGCAACGGCGTCAATTGGACATCCCCTTGTCCTATAGCCATATGATAAGTATTTCCCAAAAACCATCTTTCGCCGGTATTTTTCTCCTTCCATTTTGGGTCAGGAATCAAACCATCGGCCTCGCTGGGCAAATCAATGCCGGTTTTTTTGCCCAGTCCCATTTTCCCGGCCCAAGACGCCATTAGATCCGGCCCCAGCCATTCCCCGGCTTTATAGAAAAATATATCATTGCTTCTGGTTAAAGCCCTGACCACTCCGATTTCACCCTCGGTCTTTCCGTACTGGTCAAAATACCAATTCCCGAACCGAAAATCTCCGACCCTGATTTCGCCGGTATCCGTAATCAAAGTCTGGCGGTTAATTTTATTTTCCGCCAATCCGGCTGCCGCCGTCACCAATTTAAAAATAGATCCCGGCGGATATTCGCCGGAAATGGCACGGTTGAATAAAGGCATGTTGGCAGTGTCAGAAAGAATTGTGTTTAGCTCGTCGTTATTTCTGTTATCGGTTTTCAGTTCTCTGTTTTCAGCTATAAGTTTATCTGTTTTCGGTTTATCAGTTTCTGACCGGCTAACTGACGACTGATTAACTTGAGACCGAGAACCGACATCAGAAAACTGATAACCGTCTTCGGAAGTTCGCTTAGTCGTTCCCGAAAATAAATTCGGATCATACGCCGGACTCGAAACCAATCCTAATATTGATCCGTTTACCGGATCAATTGCCACCGCCACCCCCTTTCTGCCTCCTAAACTTTCAGTCGCCGCAACTTGTAAATCCAGATCTAAATAAGTATAAATATCTTTTCCAGGCTGTGGTAATTGATCCTCTAAAATCCCTAATAAATTGCCGCTGGCATCCACTTCAATCAGTTCAGCCCCGTCCGTTCCGCGCAATATTTTATCGTACTGTTTCTCCATTCCGGTTTTACCGATAACGTCACCCGGATTCAAAGATGAATCATTTTTAACTTCGTCTTCCGAGACTTCTCCGACAAAACCAATTACATGGGGAAAATTTTTACCAAATGGATACACTCTTCCTTCCGGAGCATTTCTGGTCAGGGCTTTACCGTTACGGTCAAAGACAATGCCTCTGGGAGCCGGAATTTTTCTGATCAGAATTCTGTTTTCGTCAGCTCGACGCCGGAGTTCCTGTCCGCGAAAAACCGTCAAAACTATTAATCTGGATAAAATTATACCCAAGGCGGACATCATAATTATTACCATTATTCCTAACGGTAAAAAATTATGTTTTCTGTCAGCAGTTGATAATTCCAGCGGTCCAAATTTCATGAGGGCAAACGAACTTTAATTCCAGATTCGCTGGAATCTTTCAGCGTCCAAATTTCAACAATTAATATTGACATTGTAATCGTAATTATCATCCCTAAAATATTAATTTTCCCTGTTTCCGTTAAGCTAAGAATCAAGTATCCGATAAGAGCCGGAACGGCTGATGAAAATAATTTTTTTGAAAATTTAGACTTGATGATTCCGGCTAAAGTCCAAACTACCAATAAAATAATTGAGGATTGTCCCAACTTATTTACCAATAACACGTCCCGAACCAGACCTAAAACAAATGTCAACACCGCTCCGGAAATATCCTGTTTTTTTACCCCCAGAGCCACCGCCCAAACTAGACCTAAACTAATTGAACCAAAAAATGGTTCAGCCGCGGAAATCAAAAAGGTCAACAATAATAAAAATATGTTATTCATTGGATACGAAAAAAATAGTGCTAAGACCGGCAGGATTAACTGCCGGCCGGATATAGGATTTTTGGAAAACTGCCGATTCCGCTTTGCTGATTTCATCTCCGACCCAACCGACTAAAAGATCCGGCGGCAAACCGTCAGTCCCGCTGGTAAACACCGGCAGTCCTGAACTTAACTCCACCGAAGTCAATACTTTTTCCAAAGCGATCCGGCCTCCGAATTCCCCGACAACCTCCCCGATCGCCGGAATTTGATCAGGAAATAAAATTTTAACTGAAATTTTGACCGTTGAATCGGTTAGAAGTTTAACACTAGAATTCCATTTGCCGGAATTTCCCGCCACTCCCAAAATGGCCATTTCAGCACTTACCACTGCCTGACCCTGAACTATTTGGCTTTTGTTAACTATTAAAAATTGATTATTAAAGCTTAAGATTTCGGCCGGTTCTAATTTTAATCCGGATATTTTTTCCGCTCCCAATATTTTTCTTAAACTTTCATTTTCTTGCCGCAATTTTTCTGTTTCAAGGGTATTCCCTTCAAATACTACCAATTTATTCAAAATGTTTTTTGACTCTTGATTTTTTCCCAAGGCGTTCCGGACAACCTGCGTTAATGAATTGTACTTTCCGGAAATCATAAAAACTGCTTTTAATTCCGGCCCGGCTAATGTCTCTATCCCACCCCTTAACCAGGACAGTTTTCCAAAAGAATCAAAAAGCATCAGGCTTAAACTAACAAATAAGCCGGCGGTGAAAACAAACAATGTTCTTGATAATTGCATAGATTTAACACCACTTTCCCAATATGCAAATCCGGCTGGAATTTATCGCCGACTCGGAATTAATTCCCAATAAATAAAATCCTAAAGCCACAATCCCCGCGGCTAATCCGGCTCCAATTATTGCTTGCCAAAAAGTATGTTTTTCCAGAATGACTCTGGCCCAGGCTACTAAGGCCACTATCAAAAATAACCATAACCATTGAAATCCAAAAATCAATCCCAAAAACATCACGGCGGCGGCCGAGACTCCGGTATGGATCGAAATCTTCCACTTGAAAGTAATCAAAGTGAAAACCGCTGCCAATATCAAAAATAAAAAAAGGATTTTGGCTAAAACTATCTTTCCCAATAAAAATGCCAAAATGACTCCAATTGAATGAGCTACCAAAGTAAATCCATATAACTTGATTCTCTGTTCCCGCTTGGTAGTATCCCAATCCGAAACTTCCTTCGTTGACAAAAGATGTACAAAATATATAAATGGTATTAATCCATCAATCAAAAGTAATATGACTATAAAACGCCATCTTAAACCATTAAATAAACTCCAACCGGTTGCCGCTGTCAGCATCCCCGGTATCAACCACACCGGATCAAAGAGACGGGAAATGAAAACCGCCAATGACTTTTTCACTACCTCACAATATTACATAAATAGCACAAAATTGCCAGTGGTAGATTGACAATAAACTGATAGAATTAGTTATCAGTTCTCGGTTGTCGGTTTTCGGTTGCAAGTTCGCCAGTTTTCGGTTTTCCGGTTTCAAGACCGACAGACTGAAAACCGATAAACCTGAATCCGATAACTGAAAACAGAAAACGGATAACCGACTATGTTTGATCATTTCTTAAGTCTCATAACTCACGACGTCGGAATTGATCTTGGCACTGCCAATACCTTGATCCATGTCCGCGGCAAAGGCATTGTCATCCGTCAACCTTCAGTCGTGGCCCGGGCCAAAAAAGGCCATGCTATCCTGGCTGTCGGTGAAGAAGCCAGAAAAATGCTGGGGAAAACCCCGTCAACGATTGAAGCCATTAAGCCTTTGCGCGGCGGAGTCATCGCCGATTTCGACGCTACCGCCGCCATGTTGAAACACTGGATAAAGGTAATTCATACCGGCTCTTCCTGGTTTCCTAAAATCCCCCGTCCCAGAGTCGCGGTCGGAATTCCATCAGGGGTAACAGAAGTTGAGCGCCGGGCAGTCCAACAAGCCGCTCTTTCAGCCGGAGCCAGAGAAGCATATCTCGTTGAAGAACCCATGGCTTCGGCCATTGGCTCAAAAATCCCGGTAACCGAAGCCTCCGGTCACATTATCGTTGATATCGGCGGCGGAACTACCGAGATTGCCGTTATTTCTTTAGGAGGCATAGTCGTCAATAAATCTTTACGTATAGCCGGGGAAGAAATGACTGACTCGCTGATCGGTTTTTCCAGATCAAAATATGGCCTCATTATCGGGGAAAATACCGCTGAAGAAATGAAAATCAGAATCGGCTCGGCGGCGCCGTCTGAAAAAGAGGACAAAAAATTAGTCTTCGTGGCCCGCGGCCGCGACCTGGAAACCGGATTGCCAAAATCGGTCAAATTTTATTCCGACGAAGTCAGAGAAGCCCTGTCGCAAGTCGTCAATCAGATAGTTTACGCCGTCACCGAAACTATTGAGGAAACTCCGCCGGAATTGATCAGCGACCTGATTAAACACGGTCTTATCATGACCGGAGGCGGATCACAATTGAAGGGACTGACCAAATTGGTGGAAGACCAGATAAAAATGCCGGTGTGGCTGGCGGAAAATCCCATGGAAACGGTAGTCCGCGGCTGCGCCATCGTTCTGGAAAATCCGGAATTATTAAACCGGGTCAAAGTCGTCGGGGGGCTACGGTGAGACTTTAAATTGACGCGACCTGCTACAATCCCCCTATGCACCAGGCAGATCGTTTTGTCCCCATCTGTGATGTAGGAAAAACCAGCTCCGTTATTTTGGAATCGCCGCCCCCATACCGGCAAAACATGGAAATAGACATAGGAACACTGACCGGTCTTCTCGGTATGGCTGGAGCTGGAGAGGACCAATTGAAACTTAGCTTTGAACGCCAGCAGCCTATCGTCCGCGCCGCGCCGCCTCGCGCAGGACGACTGACGGCCTTAACCAAAGAAACACCGTTTAAGGAAGAAAAAGATCTGAGCTGGAAACGAATTGTGTATGACCCCCGCAGACAAGAGCTAAATCTGAATATTTCTTATCCGGACAAAGAGGTAAAAACACCAATAGCAACGGCCATAAATCTATCACGCAGGCTAATCGAAGCGTTATCGATGGTTCCGGCAGAAAAATATTTCACGAATTTCTTAAAAGATTTAGACGGAAAACCTATATCTGGCAGAGCAGTAGAAGCAGCGATGCATACCAGTCGAATAGCCTTGACCGCGCTGACTGCGCCTATCGTCTATGGAATACTTCAAGTGGCAACTAATGTTCCGCGTCCTTGGGAAACGCTCGGAATCCTTGCTGCCACGAATCTAATAAATATGACCCTTGATTTGAATAGCGCTTTGAGACTAATGAAAAATGGCTTTATGGGCAAAAATGAAATATCAAACGCAATGGCAATAGCCATCGCTGAAAAACCATTAAGAGCTCTTTATCCTGCTTCTCTGATACACGAATGCCTGCTTCCGACGGCGCGGATATTAACGCATCAAGTTACTTCTCCGACACAACTCCTTAGAGCTGGGGAAAAATAAAACAAAACATCTAGTTGACAATCTGGTGATAAATAGCTATATTTATTGTTCGTGTCGATTCCTCTGGGCTTATCGTATGACGATGTTTTGCTGGTGCCGCAATTAACGCCTTTGCGGTCGCGGTCGCAGGCCGATACCACCGGCTGGATTACCCCGACTCTGAAACTGCCGGCTCCGTTTTTATCCGCTAACATGGATACGGTGACAGGTTTTAAAATGGCCATAGCCCTGGCCCGACTGGGAGGAATTGGGGTTATCCATCAATTTCAGTCTGCGGAAAATGAAGCCGCTGAAGTCGCCCGGGTAAAATCAGCTAAACCCAATGGTTTGTTGGTGGCGGCAGCGGTGGGCATTTCTAACGGATTAATAGACCGGGTTCAAGCTGTAATTAGCGCCGGGGCTGATTTGATAGTAATAGACGCTGCTCACGGCCATTCGCCGTTTGTGGCCGCCGCCGTCACCACCATCAAAAAAAAATTTCCCAAAATACTTATTCTAGCCGGTAATATAGCTACCGCCGCCGGGACCGAATTTTTGATTGCGGCCGGAGCTGACGCTATCAAAGTCGGAGTTGGACCCGGATCGGCTTGCATCACCAGAATTATTGCCGGAGCCGGAGTTCCGCAGTTTACCGCCATTCAATCTGCCGCCGCCGCAATTGCAAAATTCCGCGGCCGGAAAATAGGATTGGTGGCTGATGGCGGTGTTAAACAGCCCGGCGATGCCGTCAAAGCATTAGCGGCCGGGGCGACCGCTATCATGGGGGGAAATATTTTCGCCGGCTGTGATGAAACTCCGGGGGAAATCGTGATTCGGAATAGACAGAAATATAAACATTTCCGCGGTTCCTCCACTATGGGAGCCGCCAATCACCGCCTTAAATTAGGCGGAAGCGACGGGAAAAATATAGCTGACCAATGGTCAAGAGTCGAAGGCGTAGAAGCGCTGATCCCCTGCCGCGGACCGGTTGGAAAAGTAATCGAACGTTATCTGGGGGGCTTACGTTCCGGCCTAAGCTATTGCGGGGCCAAAAATCTTCGGGAACTTCAGGCCAACGCCCAATTTATCCGCGTCACTCCGGCCGGATGGAAAGAAAGTCTGCCCCATGATGTAATTATTTAATCCAGGCCATTTTCAAATTGATGACAAATATGTAACAAATGTGTTAGAATATAGGCATGATACCAGGAAATCCAGAGTGTTCTAAACCATGGTTTTTAATTGAAATCGACGGACCGGAGAATATTAGAAATCTTTCAACCGGTCGGCCCATAAAATTTGAAATTCAAGCTTTTGATCGGGCCGGCGCGGATTTTTCGGCCAAAGTAGCTTTGAAAAAATTAGCTGAAAGCAGAGCACTTCCTGTTTCTATGATGACAGCGTCAGTTCAACTTTTGCCATAACTTAAATAGTCTCCCAAAATAACCCTTCTTAAAAAACTTGCTAGAATCAAAGAATAGCGCTGAATTGTTAGAATGGCTAAAATGGTTAGAATGGTTAAAACGGATATTGTTCTTCAAAAAATTATCAGCATTTTATTTCTTGGTTTAATTTTTTTTCTACCACTGATCTTCTGGATTCCAAATAGCGAAGTATTTGAATTGCCGAAAATGCTGTTTGTATATTTAATGACCGCGTTGATAACCGCTGTCTGGGCTATGAGAATGATTTTGGCAGGCCGGATTATTTGGCGCCGGACGCCGCTGGATATCCCGATTTTATTATTTTTACTGTCCCAAATAGTCAGTACTATATATAGTATAGATCCCCATATTTCGTGGTTTGGCTGGTACGGAAGGTTTAACGGCGGACTGTGGTCAACGATAAGTTATACGCTGCTGTACTACGCGCTGGTAAATAATCTAAGAAACAAGAAACAGGAAACAGGAAACAATGAAAAATGGTCATTGCTTCTTGCTTCTTGCTCATTGTTTCTTTTTGCTATTCTCGTATCTTCCGCCATTGTCTCCCTCTACGCTCTCTTCCAGCATTTCGGGATTGATAAAGATTTTTGGGTTCAGGATGTGATGAATCGGGTGTTTTCCACCCAAGGCCAACCCAACTGGCTGGCGGGATATATTGTAATGATAATGCCTCTGGCATTTGTCATTACAAGCTCAAAGCTTAAAAATCAAAAATCAAAACTGCTTTCGTATGGAATTTTGTTAGTTCTATTCTTATCATTACTATTTACAAAATCGCGCTCCGGACTTTTGGGATTTGCGGTAGCAGATACAGCATTTTGGGGGTTGGTATTTACAAAGTTTACAAAGGCCAGGCCTTGCTTCGCAAGGCCTGGCCTTAATTGGATAATAATTCATTTGGGAATGTTGTTATTGATTTTAACAACCAATAATCCTGCCCGCGATTTTTTAAAAAATTCAGTCCTACAGCCTTCTTCCTTTAGCCCTCAACCCTCAGCCCTTAGCCCTACAAAATCCGAGTTCGGCGGCACCGAATCAGGGGATATCCGCAAAATCGTCTGGAACGGAGCTGCGGAATTAGTAAAACAACGCCCATTTTTCGGTTTCGGACCGGAGACTTTCGGCCTGACATACTGGCAGGTCCGGCCCAAAGAAGCAAACCTAACCTCCGAATGGAATTTTTTATACAACAAAGCCCATAATGAATGGCTGAATCTGGCGGCGAATACGGGATTGTTTGGATTGGGAAGCCACTTATTGCTGTTGGGATGGTTCTCTGTTTGGGTATTAAAAGGCCTGGTCCGCCAGCTGGCGGACCAGGCCTTATTAAACTACGCGATTCTGGCCGCCCTGCTCGGTCTTGAAGCCGTCAACTTCTTCGGTTTCTCGACCGTCACTACCGAGACTTATAGATATTTATTTATGGGCTTGGTAGTTGGCTTCGCAACAAAAGGGAAGATCCTTAAGGGAGACTCCTTTATAAAATTGCGATGGTGGCAGTATTTTTTATTAACAACTATAGCCGTTAGTATTTTTTGGGCAATTTCCGGAATATTCAACCAGTTTCAAGCTGACCTTAAATATAATTTAGGGCGCCAATTTTATAGCGCAAGATATATTTCAGAATCCCTAGAATCATTATCCCAAGCCGTCAATCTATCCCCCAACGAACCGGTTTTCCGGAATGAACTGGCCGAAATCTTGTCTGTAGCCGCGGTTTCTGTTTGGGGCAGCGGTGATGAAACCCGCGCTGTTGAAATAAAAAATAACGCCGTAGAAAATTTTAAAATTGTTTCCAGACAGTCAAAATTTAATCTGACTTTTGTCAGGACCCGAGCCCAGATGGAATTTTTGATGAGAGAAATTGATCCTGACCTAACCGATGAAGCCTTAAAACTTTCTAAACAAGCTATAGATTTATCCCCCACCGATCCGCGCGGATATTATTTATTAGGCCGGATGCACGCAGAATTGAACGATAAATCCACGGCCGAAAATCTTTACCGCCGGGCTCTGGAATTAAAACCGGATTATGAAGAGGCGATAAAAATATTGAATTCCGAATACTGAACTAATTATTCTATTTCTCCACCTGCGATCGATCCGGTTATTCTTACCCCTTCGTCTCTTAAGTGGACATCACCGATACCCGGATTCCTAGTTACTTTAAACGGAGTAAAAACTGCGCCTTTTACTCTTATAACTTCACCTGTCGTAATGTCCTTTAAAACAAATAGATCCCGGCCAAAATCAGTGCCGCTTTGCGCGGAAGCAATTACCTGATATTCATTGCCTCCATAATTAATTACATCCAACGTAGTTGGATAAACCGGTTCCCCTTTTCCTCTCAATTCGCTCATATGTATATAATCCTACCATGAGAATTCTGACTGTGCCGGAGGATACGGCGGTTTTGCGGACCAAAAGCCAACCGGTAAAAGAGATTGACGCCAGATTAATCGCGTTTTTACGCGATCTGGGAAAGACGCTAAAAACTCAAAAGGATCCGGCCGGAGTGGGGCTGTCGGCAATTCAAGTTGGGAGACCGTTGAGGGCGTTCGCGATATTTTTACCGGAGCAAGGGACGAAGGACGAAGGACGAAGGACGAAGGCCAAATCGATTTTGCAATTTTATGTCAACCCTGAAATAACCGACCATCCCAAAGACATGACTCTCGGCGAGGATTTAGTTAATCAAGATAACCCTTCTGACCCTTATCCCTTAACCTTTAGCCCTCGTCCCTTTCTCGAGGGCTGCCTATCAATTCCCAACATCTACGGCCCGGTCCTGCGCTGGCCGTGGGTAAAGACCAAAACAATGGTTGTTCGCGAAAATGATTTACTTGATATATCGCGATATGGAAGGTCAGACCTTCAATTGGTTGATATATCGCTGAATGGCTTGGAGAGCCGGGTTTTTCAGCATGAGTTGGATCATTTAAACGGAATTTTGTTTACCGACCACGTCCTGACGCAAGGAAACCGGTTATACCAGGATTTAGGCAACGGCCCGGAAGAAATCAATTTATAGCAAAAACTTGACCTGACTGCTATAATCTCCAAATTACTTATGGCTAACTTAAAATCAGCGGAAGCAACAACAAATCTAGCTCTTACTGACATTGATCAACCAATCCGCGACTTAATTATAGGCGGAAAACCTCTGCCGCTGGCCAGACAAATTATGGCTGCCGCAAATGACGCTGAACGGATCGGCCTTCTAACCGGCGCTGTTCATGTTTGTTCGTCAGCTCTAACAACCGGAGTCATTACAGAAACGAAGACAAATCTTAGGATGCGGCAAATAGCCGCCCTTGACGGATCAGAAGACCATAACATTCTATTAGAAGCGCTTAAAAAATTAGAAGAGGCAGATTCGACCAAATGTAAAGCTGTTATTTGCAGTTTATCGGCCACAACTATGTTAAGCCTGGCTCAACCGGATACGGATCTGGCCGCATTCATTGTTGAAAACAATACTCCCAAACGGTTAGCTTCTGTAGCTAACGCGATCGCGGGACAAGTGTTCATCTCCGAAAATCATCAAAGAGAAATAAAAAGAAAGCAAGGTCTCCCAGACGACGATATTCCGATTCGTAGAATATCTGATGACCCTGAACTTAAACATTCCCGCCAGAAAGCCGTCCGCCGGAGACTAGGACAATTATTAGATCTGATAGCAGAAACCGGGAATGAGCCTTTAGAAAGGTTTGCGGTGGCGTTAACCAAATATCAACATGAACCTGATGAGCCTTCTTTCCTTATGGACGCAATTTTCCGGTTAGCTTTAGAAGATGGCAGAGAAAGCGCGATCGATGTTATACACGCTCTGCCGGAAACACCTAAGATTACCGAGGTTAAAATAAAACTCGGCTTGAGAGATGAATAGGCTTTTCCTGCCATCCCCTGAAGCCGATAGTATTCCCGGGGAACAATTATTCATCCCGGCTGATTTTGCGGAAATTGTGGCTGCCGCCGCCTTTGACTATGCCGCTAAGCTCAACGCCAAAAATAGATCCCGCGGCGGCCAAGCGGTTCTGCAATTAAACCCCACAGACCAAAATATAGCCGTAGGAGTAATTATTGACGCTATCAAATTAGCTCAAACTACCGAAGGCCAAACCGTCCTCCCGGCAAAACCAAAAGAGTTGCGCCGGACTATCAAAACCGGATTGGAATTGCGGGAAACAGAAAGGCTGACCGCTAAACAACTTGTCGACGAATTAAAACAATCGGCTTCAACCGGCGGAGAGGAAACCGGTTTTTATAACTTGGGACTTGACGAAAAATTAGTTTGGGCCGCTAAACAAGAATTATCCAATTATTCAGTAACTCCCCGGCCCGCAAACGCCAGAAAATTGATGGCTATGGTTCCGGCCCGCCGCCAAGCGGTCGGGCAAATGGCTGTCACCGCCGCCACGATTTATATGGCCGAACACCAAGAGGGTTTATCTGACGTTATGCCAACCGATGAATTTATTGAACTAAACTTGGGACTTGTCCACGATTTACTTGATACAGTTGGAAAACAAGCTCCGGTTGATCGCGGAGCAATAATAGCCGCGGCAATTCCATTAACCAAAAAAAGAGTAAAACTTAACCCTACATTTCTGGAACCGGATGATATTGAACTAATGGTCAAGACTTTTGGCGATCCTAAAATTACAAGAGGACTTCCGGCGCTGGCCGCTCAAACCGCCGAAAAACTTTTGAGCTCAAACTCACCCGAACTGATTCCGACCGGAACGGATGCCTTGGTAACGTTTAGCCTGCAAATTATTGAGGCCGTCCGCCTATCGCAGAAAATCGGCGCTATCCAAAGTAAAGACCCAATCGCTTCGCTAGCTGCCCGGAGTAAAATTTTTGAGATTTTGCCTACCCGGCCTATGCTGGGCTCTGGAACGTTAATTACCAAAGCGGAATTATTATCAACAGCTAATCCTGATACTCATCATTTGTGGGAAAACGCCATAAAAATCCCTGCCGGTCCAAACAAATCGGCATTAATTCCGACTCCGGAAAAATTGCTGGCTGCTAAAATGTTTTTAGGATCCGGCAGAACTTTTGATGAACTGCTCAATTTCGATCGTGAACGTTTACAGAGAGGTATCGAGGCTTGGCGGCAATACACATTAGAAAAAGCGGCACTACCGGAAAAAATAGCTGTTCTTAATAAGAGAATAAAAGAAATCGGCAAACCTGCCAAAACCGAATCCCCGTTCCCCCCCGATGCCATCATTAAACTATTTCCCCAACAATTAGACACCGCAATTCTTAGACAATCAGGAGGAGTTTCAGTCTTGACCCGGAGAATCAGACACGATCAGGCTGTTCTATCTCATCATAGACAACTTTCGCTTGTGGCCAAAAATGTTGACTCGCCATTTAAATTCGCTTGGCAGTATTTAAAGTATAGGCAGGGGAAGCTGATCCAAAAACATGGCGCGATCGAATCAGAAGGAGAAGAAGATCAGATATTCGGCCGGGGATCATTTTTTATATTGACTGATTTTCCCCGCCGTTCTTTAGAAGGCGCCGATTCCACAGCGGAGACTCCGGAAGAAGAATTGATGAGAATCAAAGGCTATATTGCCGAACTTGATGCCGATGAAACCAAATCATTGCCAGAAATATTTATTAGCGACCGGCTGGCTTTATGGAATTATTTGCGTATTTGGCAGAAAAAACTTCCTTTACATGAAAAAGGCCAACATCGGTTTTTGCAATTAAGCTCTGCAATGAACATTTTAAATAAACCGGAAAATGATGGCAGCGGCCGGAATTTTTTGAGGAGCTGGTTCATTAGCGAAGCCGAAAAACGAAAACTCTCATTAACAGCCAGCTTAGAAAGAATTAAGGATTTCCGGAAAAATAAAGCTGAAATGGATGTTATCCTTGACGCTTTGACCGGCAAAGATCCTGATTTAATTATAAAAACCGTCCGGAAGCTAACCGCCGGCCAACACGCCGTCAGCTTGGACCGCTGGATATCAATGCAGGTAGTGCCGCCTGATTTTCTTAAAAGTCCCAGCCTTCAATTACTGGACCAAGCCCAAGCGGTGGTTGAGTCATATCGGAGAACCAAAGGCAGAGTCCGGATGACTATTCCCCATCCTGATTTAATGGCTGAAACCCTTGAAAGCAAACATCGGGCAGCCCAAAATTATAAACGGATTATCTCCAAAACCGCATCTTCCGAAGCCATTAATCAATTACTCTTGGCTTGGAAAAGCCGCAACCCATTGGTTCCCCTGAATATTTCCGAGGGGGCCAAATTGGACGAATTAATTGATGCCACGGTATCAAGGATAGCCGTCGCCAGGGCGACTTGGGAATTAAACGAATCTGTCGCCAAACGGGAAATAGCCAGAAAAAATCTTGATGAATTAAAGGGACTTAAGACAACAGGAGAAAAAATTATTTCAGACAAACAACTTGAAGCCCGGAGAAACGCCATGGTAAGAAATCTGGAAACAGCCGACTCCAGATTTGTGGAAACAATGAGAGCGCTGCATTTGGCGGCCGAACCGGAAATGATCCCCAAATCCAAATAATGTATGATGTTCAGGTGCCAAGGTTAGTTGATAAAGAAGGCGGCAGATTTCCGTTTGATTTTGACCAGCGGGAAAGATATGTTGACGTGCCTCCGATAATAATTCAGGGTTTGCTGGTGGTGGCGAAGAGAAAACGGCGGGTAAAAATTCCGCTAGGGGCGCCGGAGAAACCGCGGCTTAAGCAAACAAGGCAATCGCGGATTACCGTGTCTTTGGAGACAGCCGATCCAAAATTTTCCTATAGACCGGCTAAATCTGACAATCCTGACATTGGCGTCCGTTTCGGCCGGGAAAACGCCGCCGCCAGTCTGGCTGGCCGCGGGCTGGATTCCCGCCCGACTTTAGCAACCGCCCAACGCCGAAAAACTACCATTCCCCTCTCCGGCTTACCGCCATTGGAGCCGACCCACAAGTTGATCGATCTCAATGTCCCGTTTGGAACCGTGGCAGTAGCGCTATTTCAAGCGCCTTCTGAATTTAAACTGGAGACATTAACCACCGGAGGCGGCGGCTTGGGATTTGCCGACTTAAGACAAAGGTATCAAAAACTTCTGGCGGAGAAAAACCAGGCGGCAGAGACAGCAGAGACTGGCACGGGAGCGGGAGCGGGAGCGGACTTGCAGCCGGAAATTCCTTGGGTCTAAAAAACCTTTCAATAAACCCATACTCGAGTAACTGTTTATTGAAAATAATATCAATAATTCGATACTCGAGTATTAAGATATTGGCTAATATCCAGTTCTGACCGATATTGTTTATCGAACAAATCCATAGCTTTCCCCCCTACCCAATCCGGTGATAATAATTCTTTCGGAAACATCGGATCTTGACGCAATAAATACAAATATCTAAATGCTAATCCTAATCTTCTTCCTTCGTCGTCTAAATATTTTTCCGATGATTCAATCCATTTTATATAATCTTTATTCAGTCTTGTCAGCCCAAAAACTCTATCCAATAATTCCGGTAAACTCTCCCCGCTCACGCTTCCGTCTCTCCCTAAACAAGACACAATAATACTTCCCTTTTTACTTCCGGCAAAAAAGCTCTTTATCCACGGTGTTGGATCTTTGATAGACAGCCAAACTGATTCCTGCAACATTCGACAACCAACTTCTACCAACCATTTTCTTAATTTATCCCGAGTTTGCCTTTTTTTATTTGGAATATCGTAAGCGATTAACCATAATTTTCCATCCCATGGTTTCGGCCGTTTATATTCAGGCAAAATTGTCCGCAGGCGTTTCTCCCCTTCAGCCGTCAATCCGAAGCCGTATTCAACCTTTTTTAATAATCCGTTCCCCATCGCTCTACCGGCAGCTTTTCGGAATGATGATTTATTCCATTTTTTATACATTAAAGAGCTAACCCGCAAAGCGTCGTTTAATTTTTTATCGGCGTAAAGATCTTTTCCCTTTGGGCCAAACAAGATCAGGCCGCCGGCAACCGCGGCGCTTAAAACCACCATGTCCATGACTGTTGTAGTTAATTCACCGGTAATTCTGGAAATTAAATTAGCCGTTTTTATATTTTTTGCCATCCTAAATGAATAAATAAATAATCGATGTTAATATGGATTATTTCAAGTGGTTTAAAAATGTCAATAACCATTTACTCGAGTATTAAATTATTGATAATATTGTCAATAAATCGCTACTCGAGTACCAGTTTATTGATATAATTCCACGGCAAGAGACGGAGGTAAATAGGGATTAAGTTAAGCTGGTTAAAAAAATTATTCTGACGGTAATTATTCGAACAGGATGAAGGGGAAAATAATCACCGGATTGTTTAACCCTTCAAGGCCATTGGCTGTTAAAGTTCGGGCTAAAGTTTGAGCTAAAGGAGAATAAAGGCCAAGAACGTCAATCATCCTGCCGAAAGTTTTGCCATCTTTATCCTGATGTATGGCCGGGACCGGATGCGGTAAAACCGTCAATCCCGCCTTTCTAAACTCGCCAATAACGGGATGAAGCACTGCTTCCGGAATAAACACTGTTGTCTCGGCTAAATTAAATCCGGCTGACATAGTAGTGATTATATATCATCGACTCTGTCGATACTCAAGCAACGTCGAATGTTTTAACTTATTTTTTTGGGGGGGTGGCGTGCTTCGATTTAGAACTCGTGGAATATCTACCATTTATAGTCAGGTGGTACAATACCCCGCATATGAGTTTGGGTTTGGAACGAAGTCTAATAGGGATACTTAACGCTGTAAGGAGCAGAACCAACGTTACTTTCAAACGTTTTCACCCGATCAATGTTGAACGGGGAATATATCTGGATCACTACCAAATCGTCAGATTGAGCCCTGCTTCAACCAGAAGACTTAGTGGTGTAAAAGATATTATTATTGACGCTAAAAATGGGAATAATGACCCAACCAGAAGGCTTCTCGGTCATGCAAAAATATTCTCCGGAGACTTAGAACATGCCGCGTTGTTGGCTGTTAGAAATTCAGCTCATGCGGGTATTCATGCGGCTAGAACAGCCGAGATTGACCTCATCACCGGTTACACCGGACTGGCCAATCTTGAGCTTACAAGTGGCGAACAACTTCAACTTCATCAAGCTCAAAGATGTCTTCCCGAGATCCCGATCCTTAGCGCCGCTCTTCAGGCAATCGGCCAGTCGATGGCCAGAGTAAGTCTCACCACTCAGCTTGAAAATAATGTTCTTGCGGCCGACAGAAACGGGGAGGTTATTAACCGAAGCACCACCGATGTCATTATGACAAGAATTGCTACATTACTACTTGGGTCCCCAGAGGAGTCAGATAATTAGTGGAACGGATCAATTGCTTCAACCGCGCTGATAAACGTCACTCCGGCCATAACTAACGCCGTCATTCGAAACATTCCCGCAACCTCCGGAGGCGCAAATTCCGCCATATGGTTAAGCCAATACGTAGACGCGACCAACAACGGTACCCTAGCCCACTGAAGTGATTCTTGAAGCGTATTGGAGTAAAAAAGACCCCCAAGACGGGACAAAGCAGCCGTATAGTTTGCTTCTTGCCCTTCCGGCGCTCTGGTCAATTGCGCCCAGGCTCCCGGAATTTGAGGTAACAATCGCAACGTTCCGATTACTCCCCCGATTACTGCTAGCGAGCCGGTGGTGTCAACCGGTTTATTCACACAATTTTCCAGAAAACCGGCAAAGAAACCCTGACCGAATTCCACCGGAAAATTAAATGGGTTGTCTCCTTGCGGCAAACCATCGGCTTTGGCCATTCCGGAAAAAGTCGATAGGAGAAATAATGCGGCCGGAGCTGCAAGTCCGAGCTTAATTAAGAGACCAGCATGACTAGACGACCAATCTTTCGCATTGTCGCGGATATCGCCAAGCATTTCGCCGCCAGAAAACATTTTATTGAAGTCAACGCCTAATAGCATGTCTTCCGTATTTTCTTGAACCATGTTGGGAATTTTACTCCTTCCTTTCAAAAAGTCAAGAAAAAACCCGAATAGAGATGCATCGGCTACTTACGAGCCGCATCTCTTTTGGCCCTGCGCTGGGCTAAATCATCTCTATTTTGAATCATTCTTGAAACCGTGTCGCTTCCCGCAATCTCCGGATGCTCAGCTGAAAACATAAATGCGGCCACGGTAATTTCCAGAAGATCCGGGGAAACTCCGATCTCGCCCTTGGCGGCAAATTGGATCACCGCATTTTTGACGGCGGCTTGGCGGCTAAAAATTGACTCCGGTTTAGATCTATCCACCAATCCTAATCTATCAATCAACTGTTGAGTGCCCTTAGCGGCCATAACTCCGGCGATATCCGGAACTTCCACCGTCCGCCATTCCGCTTTAGGGGGGAATTCCGGGGCTCCGGCTATCTTTTCATCCGGACGAACCCAATCCCAAACCGAAACCGGGTCCCCTTTTTCGTCAGTTAAAATTCTGGGCCTGATACTCCCCGGCTCTAATTTATATGTTTTCTCTAAGTTTTTGATCCTTGAATCATCCTGTTGAAACTCAATCACCCCAAGTTGTTTTTCCGCCAATGGCGTCAAATAATCTTGATAACCATCCGGCGGACACAGTTGAGCCAATTGCTGATGAAATGCCGCTTCTACCGCTTTCGGATCCGGAAAATTGATTTGACCAATCAAGGCTTCCGGATGTAATAAAGCGTATCCGATTAGGGCCCGTTGCCGTCCGGAACCCAAAACTGCTAAAGTTTCTTTTCTGGCCGGATGCGGTAAAACCCTACCCTTTCCGCTAACCACTTCCGAAACCGGTCCGGAACTTTCAGGAATAACCACCCCGATATTTTCTATTTTTCCCCTTACTTTCATGGCTATCTCTTTAAATAACACTTCAGCGGTTTTCATATTTAGTCTTTCCAATAGCCGGTAGTTTGCAAACTGGCAATCGAAGCTTCCAAAACTGACATGCCTTCATACCTTCCGCTTTCACCATAATCCCGGGCCACTTCCGCCGCCGCGGCATCCCATTGCACTGCTGCCGCCGCCGCGGCTTGGGCGTAATCATCTGATGCAACCCGTTGAACCGTTTCATCGGAAATTTGAGAAGCGGCTCTGGCAGTAACTTCATTAACCAATCTGTCTGTCTCGCTGGCAACTGCCAATTCTCTACATTCTGGAGTAAAAACTTGAGTAACTTTTCCGGCTTGAACACCAAATAACGATATTGCTGCCCGTTGAAGCAAACCGGTCCAACCATTTGCCAGTTCAACTTTTACTTCAGACGGCGGAGTAGTCACCGTGACTCTGGCGTGGGCTTCGGCATTTTGTCTTAACCCTGATAAACCGGCTTTAGCGCTGAAACTGGCGCCAGTTTCTGTTCCTGCGGCTGTTTCACCCCGGCGCGGCGGATTGACTACATAAGCGCTGACTTGAGTTACGGTCACCGGTGGATTCCCCGGCCGGGAGGTTTGGGTAAACCGGATGCCCAATTGCCCTTCCGGATTTCTTTGGACTTGAGCCACCGCCGAAACCGTAGCCCGATGGAAAATTTGTTGGCGCCGGTCGGCATAATCGCCGGCCAATTCTTCCAGCCTTCTGGCTAAACCGGGATTACCCACAGATAAGGCGGCCAGTTGGTTTAATTTATCCGCCAAAGCCGCATTTTTAGCAGCCGCTTCACATTCCACTCGGCTTAAAACCCCGGGGCGGGAATCGAAAATAGATTGAATTTCAGAAGAAAAAGCTTTAGGCATAGTAATAAAATTATTGGACTATCGGCTAATCGAAGGACCGGTGATTTCAATGGTGGCCATGGCCGATCCGGTATCCACAAAAGTTACTCCGCTAATAAAAATAGCTCCGGGTCCGAAAACGCCGGCATCGATACCATCGGGACCAACATGAACGTGCGGCGATCCGGAATAACCTCTATCATCCACCAACGGAATTGCGGCGATATTCCCGGAATGCATCACTCTTTGCGGGCTGGTGGCGATATTGGCCCTAACCGATCCGGCGGAAACTTTCGTTCCCGCGGGAAAATTATCTATCGTAATTACCTGGCGAACTACCCGCTCGGATTTCAAACCCTTTTCAGTTATTCCCAACCCGAATTGCCTTTCCGTTATCGAATTATCAGTTACGTTGGTCCGCAAAGCTCCGGCCTTGATTTGAGCTATCATCTCTGAACCGCTCTTAAACATATTTCCGGCATTTTGAGTTGCCTGATTTAAAGCCTCGGCCATTTGCCGGCCAGCTCTTGCCAAAGCAGATTCCATCAGTAATACCGGATCCGGAGCCGGCGCGGAAATAACTTTCAGAGCGGCAGCCAATCGGATGGCGTTCTCCGGCAATCTACCTCCATTATGTTCGGCAAACGCCCTAGCGGCCCGGTTAACATATCCTCCGGAAATTTCAACAAAATCATTTCTTCCTGACATATTGCGGTATTATATACTAACTGTTAGAATTTCCCTGTGCCGCGCCAAACAGAATTAGTTGGTTTTCAGTATGCCCTACCTGACGCTTTGGGAGAATCAGCTATGGTCCGGGTGGAAACATCCCACGGAAAAAACCTTCCATACGGCCAGCTTTCTCCATCACGGTTAGAAATTTTAGCCGAAGCGGTTGACCATCCCGAAACTCCGATCGCAGATTTAACCGCCCCAAATCTCCCCAGAGAAATTGCCACCGAATCCGGCCGGATCGTCCATCAAGCGCTCTTCACTCTGGCTCTCTATCATCACGCTCAACCCACCGAATCCCACGATGTTTTAGCGCGCTACCGCCATAATTTACAAACCATCGCTTCCGCCGCTCCGACTACCAACCGCCATCGAATTATGGAAGCGTTTAATTTACTGGATGACCCGCGGTTCGCTTTTCCCCGGTCGCATCATGAAGCCCACCGGAAAGCTCAACGGACTATCGCCCATTTAATCGTCGGCAAGGTAATCGAACATAAACAACAGACTGCGCCGTTTACCGCCACTTTGCCGCTAATTGAAATTGAAAATCTAATTTCTGATCCGGTCGGATTCTGCGAATTATGGGATGCCAAGGGACAAAATGAAACCATCCACCGGGCTTTGGATGTTTATCTGGATCAAATGGAAGAAAAGGCCGTTATTCCTGAAGATTATGGCGGACATAGCGGTTTTTTTGGATTCAGCGCCGAAACCAGATGTCAGGCCTTGCTTCATCACCAAAGAGCAATATTTTCCGCCAGATTGGACGCCGCCACCCGGGTTAAACTCAAAAACGGCCGGACTGAAGCCTTGGTAATGGATTATAAAAGCGGAGGAAGCGGCTTGATCCCGGAAACAGAAGCTGCTGTCATCGCCGCCGCCGCCAGTTTAGATTTGATCGCCCAAATTGTCCTAGATCTGCCGGATCAGCCGCCCCAAGGCCATACACTTAAAACTTCGATTACCGATATTAAGAAAATTCCGCCCAAAGCTGATGTCCGGTTTGAATATTTAGTTCTGAAAAATCCGCCGCAAATTATCGATCCGGCCGGGGCCATCGGATTTGACCTGCACTCAATTTCCCAAACTAAACAGTTAGAAAAAGATTTCGCTGATCTTCTGGCCACGGTCCGCCATCGACAGGATTTAGAGCCGTTATTGCATCCCCGCCAAAAACGATGATTCTTTTTGCTGACGCCTTTTAAGAATTAAGAGCCAGAAGAGATTGGGGGAAACCGGCGGCCAATTGATTCAGATATTTTGTCGGATACATGATATTTAATTCCGAAACATTTGGAAGATTGAGAAGATGATTATCGCGAGATACTATGGCACAAAGTTTTCCCTTTTGCTCTTGAACCAGAGCTTGAGCGATCAACAAAATATCATCCGTCGGATCCGCTTCAATTGTAGCCGGGAATATTTGCGGCCGGCCGGACAAAGCCAGACTATGGGCGAGAAATTCATCCAATAGCTGATAGCTTTGGTCATCAAATCGGACGTCATCAGGAAGTTGGCCGCGGCCGATAACCCCCCGATATTCTTTGACCAAAGAGTGAGTAACGCATGGCCTGATTTTTCCGTCCATGACTAAATCAATCATCCTGCGGCAATCTTTAAACTGCTTTGTTCCGATTGCCCGGGTCAAAACGCTGGTGTCAACAACCACAAATGGCGCCAAGGAATTTCCCGCCGGTATAGTACCTATATCATTTCTCCAATCACTAAAAGCTAACTTTTTTTCAATATCGCTAGCCAACAGGCGGGCAAGAATTGAAGAATATTTTATCCCTTCGCGTCTGAACTCCGGATGACCCGTTTTTCTGCCTCTGGGGCCGCGCCGGGGAATTATTTTATCCGGATCATCATCATAAAATGCCCGGGTCTTGATTCTTTGGCCGGTATTGGCATGTTCCTCTAAAAATTGTCTGGCAGTTTCTTTTCTTTCGGCTGAAGTTTTCATAAATAAAGATTAATTAGGGTCTATTTTACACTCCCCGGAAATCCCCTAGGGCTAAAAACCGGGGATCGTTATGCTTTGGGCGAATACCTGTTTCGGCCGGAAGCGGGCTTGTTGACAAATGAAAGGTGATGGTTATAGTTAAATATAATGATTGATAAAGATTTTGACGCCGGTAGAGAAACCGGCAAGATCAGTGACGGAACGCACGTTCTGGAAGCGGAATTTACCCCCCGAATGTTTCCGTGGTTGGGAGTGACGGAAGAACAGTCGGGGTGGTGGGAAGTTGTATCGAGGCGGGAGGCTGCATTGAAGAAACGGCGGCGGCGCTGAATGAAGACGAATCCAGGCGGGCAAACGCGGCGTTCATCCGGGAAGCAAAAAGGTATTTGTCATATTTAGCCGGCAAGGAAAGTCTTAGCGGTGCCACCCTCCATTTTATTGATCCCAAACCTGGCTGCCCGCCAATAAAGTGCGTGGTCAACGGGAAATTAAGAGTGTTTTTTATTGACGTCAAATTGGAAAATGATATGATAGCCATAGTGAAAATTGGGGTGTGCCGAAAACAGAACGAGGATGTAGTATTAAGAGAAATATCCAGTAACCCAAGAGCCAATATAAGGTGATCATCAATGCTTAACACAAAAGTGGAGTGTGAAATAATTTCGATGGATAATGAGGGCAAATCGGCTCAAGTAAAATTGACAGCCGGCGAGGCAAGCTATTTATTGGTGATGGGGCTTGAGGGTTTAGTTGATCCGGCGCAGTTTAACGGCGAAGAAGTTTTGCTGATTACTGGTAACGCTCCGATGTCGAGAGAAAGTTGGTGTCAAGCGGCATTGTTGGCGACTCTGGAACAAGCGCTCCCCTACCTGACTCTTCAACAAGATTTGACTTAACTAAAACGAGACTAGAAAGCCGGGGACGAAGGTTTTCGGCTACAAATATCGACGCAGTGTCAAAAGATTTCTTTCTTTGATCACGATATCTGCTTTGGCCGCTACTTCCGGACGATACGCTACTCCACCAAAATAGATAAAGCCGTCAGCGACTTTGGCGGCTTCCCAGTCGCCGATGCCGTCGCCGACGCAAATGGTTTTGCCCGGATGGGCGGCCATAATTTTGGAAACAACTTGCCGCTTGCCGCCGCCGTGCCAGAGAGGAATACGCTGATCAACGCCGATAAATTGACCGCCGGCGTCAAAAATTAAACGATTGGCAAAAACATTTTGGCGGGGAATTTCCAAATAGTCGGTCAACAGATAAGAGCAATCGGTGTAGCCGGCGGTGACGACAAAGACATTGGCTCCGCGGCGGCGGAGCCAGTTTATCAATTCCGGAGCTCCGGGAGTAACACTATTTTTATATAGCTCACCGATGGTTAAAAGTTCAGATCGGGTCGGCCTGATTAATTCCAATCGGCGAATAAATACCCGGCCAAACGGCATCCGGCCGCTCATGGCTTGGCGGGTTAAACTTTTAATCCGTTCCCCCATATTCCTTAATTTCCCCAATTCATCAATGCCTTCTATCGAAGACAAAGTGCTATCAAGATCAAAAATTACATTTTTATATTTCATAATTTTGGTTTACCCGCCATAGCCTTGGCGGCGGCGGGCCAATAAAAAAACCCTCCGAAAACGGAGGGTTAATCAATTCAGTTTTCCCTCCGCTCTAAAACATGGAGCTACCTGAGGAAAAGCTGATTAGAAAAAATAATTTACTCTTGATCATAATGTTTATAGTATCAGGGCCGACCCCCTAGTGTCAACTTCCGGAAATTCTCCTTGAGCTAAAAACCAATGTCAATACTTTGATGCTATAGCAATGAAGTATTGACATTTAAGACACAACTTTTAACTCGCAAAAAAAGGGGGTTGGGATAAAGAGAAGCTAGAAAAGAGATATAATCGTTGAAGTGAAAATTATTTTCTTTGGTTCTGATCCGTGGTTTAGTCCGCCTGTTTTGGAGGCGATGGTGGAAGCGGGACACCAAGTTTCGCTAATAGTTACCAAGGGAGACGCGTTCAAGAATTTCAGATTTCAGATTTCAGATTTCAGATTCATGGAGGTGAAGACGGGGGAAGATATTACAAAAGAAAAACTGGAGAGTGTAATAAGGCCCGGCCTTGCTTTGGCAAGGCCGGGCCTTTTCAAACCATTCAGTCATCAACCGTCAGTCATTATTTTGGCCGCTTTCGGACCGCCGTTTTTACCGGCTGAAGTTTTAAACTGGCCAAAATACGGCTGCCTCAATGTCCACGCTTCGCTTTTACCCCGCTGGCGCGGAGCCAGTCCAGTGTTTGGAGCAATCGCCAACGGCGACCAAGAAACCGGAGTCAGTATTATGAGGATGACGGAGGAGATTGACAGAGGATCGGTATTGGGACAGGAGAGGACCGTCCTCTCTTTGAGAGGACGGTCCTCTTTAGAGAATCGTGAGTCACTCACCCGTCGCCTCGGAATACTCGGAGGTGAATTGATTGTTGAGACGCTTGAAAACATAGAAAACGGACAAATAATTGAAGTTAAGCAACCGCAAAAATCTCCGACTCCCTACACCCGAAGACTAACAAAAGATACGGGCCGGATTGACTGGCGGTTTCGTTCTGGGGAAACCGACCTCGAGCGAAGTCGAAGGATTGAAAGATTTATCAGAGCGGTAACCCCATGGCCGGGAGCAATAACAAGTGCAAAGTTCAAAGTGCCTGCCCGACTTCGCATGGACGAAGTCCAGGCGGGCGGGCAAAGTTCAAAGTGGCAAACAATTCCGGACCTGAAAATTCTGCAAGCCCATTTGGAACTTTCCCCTGCTTCCCTATCCCATCGCCCAAACCAACAACTAATAACTAATAACCAACAACTAATTATCGACCTTGTCCAGCTCCCCGGCAAAAATCCGATCAGCTGGAAGCAGTTTCTGACGGGACACCCGGGGGCAAAATTCACCCACGGGCCGAGAAAGTCCAAATCAATATCGCGATAAAACACTAAATGGAGTTACTTTTGCCTGAAGTCTTTCGAGCGCTTCTTCTACATTTTTCCATACCTCGGAATTAACAATTTCAATCGGAACTCCCGAGTTGGGACTTAATATCACAGACCCATCATGTAAGTTAAAGTTAGGAATATCGTACTCCCTATCTGGAATCGGTTTTAGGATCTGACTAACGGTTATTCCTGCTTCTCGACTAACTTGTTCAATCTGCCTTGACCAATCATCAAAATCATGGCTATTCTCGATTACAGCCAACAAGTCGATATCTTTTCGCGATGTACCTCGGGTAGCCAAATTAACTGTTCCTCCAACCGCAATTAAAGCCCCGCGTCTTCCGGTTTGCCTAAGATGGTCTAAAAATGCATTAGCCACAGTATTTATATTTAAACTATTTTCATCTCCAAGACTTGAGAGATAATCGGATTTTTCAACTTCGCTAAGAGAACTACGTAAAGACGGATCGAGGTCGTTCATATCAGGACTTTTTGCTCTGTTTCAACTTCTTAATACACCTGGCGCAAAGTTTCCGTCTGACAAGTTTTCCGTCTATTTCGACTTTTTTGAAATGCAAATTCGGTTTGAAGATCCGCAGATGGCGGTTCTTGGCGTGAGATACGCTGTGGCCGCGTTGATATCCTTTTCCGCATGACTCGCAAGTTAAAGACATAATGGATATGATAACATAAAAATGGTTAGAATGGCTAAATGGTTAGAAGGGTTAAAATGGCTAGAATGGTTAAAAGGATAAAATGATTGAAAATTTGATAAGTTCTCCGCTGTCGTTTTTGGCGTCGTTACTGGCGATTGTGATCGCGATTTCGATCCATGAATTTTCTCACGCGCTGGCCGCCGACCGCTTGGGCGACCCGACTCCCCGGCTTGCCGGCCGGCTAACCCTTAATCCCCTCGCCCATCTTGACCCGATTGGGACGTTGATGTTGATACTTTTCCGCTTTGGCTGGGGAAAACCGGTCCAATTCGACCAGTTTAATTTAAGAAATCCGAGACGGGACACGATGCTGATTTCTATTGCCGGTCCGATGTCAAATTTGTTAACAGCTGTTCTAGCCACAATTTTATTACGCCTTTTACCTTCTAACCTTTTGACCCTTTTAACCCTGCAACCTTTTATTATTATTTCCGTTGTTCTCGCAGTCTTCAATTTCGTCCCGATTCATCCTTTGGACGGAGGCAAAATTTTATCAGGAATCCTGCCATTGTCTTTAGCCAAAGAATGGGAACAGATTCAGGCTAAATTCGGGACTATTCTATTGATTATGATGGTTTTGCCATGGGGCGGGACCGCTCCGATTTTTTATCTTACCGGACCGGTGATTCAATTTCTTCTGCAACTTCTCCTTGGAGGAGGAAAGTTAATTTAACCAGAAATTGGAGGTGCGGTGATTTTGAGACGGATAATTGAATAGATATTTAGAGTGTAGTGACTTAGTAACTGGTAATGGAAAATAGAAATTAGTGTTTGGAAATAACCAATTTCCAGTTTCTAATTTCTATTACTTGTCTCTAAACACTAACAACTAATTTCTAATAACTCTTCAGCTCTTCGTCAAGCTGTTTGAGGTCGGCATCGATGGATTTGAAATCCGTGTCCAATTGCTCTCCCAAAACTTTTTCGGTTTCATTCCCCAACTCTTCCATAGTTTGAGTCGGAACCAAAGGCTGGTCGGCCTCTGGCCGAGGCTCTTGTTTTCCGGATGATTTCCAGGCTCCGGGATTGTTGAGCCAGCAACCGGATAAAACTATTGATGCCACAGTTAATATTAATACTTGTTTCATATGTTATGGAATGACGGTTGGCGTCACGTCTTTAGGTTTTGTTTCTTTCACCGCGTCTTTCAGGGCTTTGACCGCCGCGACTAAATTTTCTCTAGCATCTTTAAAATGGACTTTGATTCCCTGAACACCTATTCTGAAAGTCTGAGCCGCATCTTTAGGAGTAGAGGTTGACTCCAAGCCCGTCAATTTGGACTGTAGATCGGCAATCGCGGTTTCCGCCAGTCCGATATGCCTTTCGGCTTCTGTCAAAGCGGCTTCAACTTTGGAAGTGTCCGCTCCCCGATTTTTGGCTACCTCGGCGGCCCGGTTTCTCAATTTATCCACATGCTCGCGTAATTTCTGCGCCATTTTATTCATTCTGTCGACCACTGCCGTTAATTTTTCTTTCATTTTATTGACCATCTGCTGCCGCCTGTCGGCAATATTCTGCTTGACTTCTTCCCGCTTGGTTCCTCTCTCTTCCCGTCGGGTCTGAACCGGAACCACGCTAACCGTAGCCGATGTCTCTTCCGCAAAGACCTGAATTGGCAAGCTTAAAAAAATAGCTGAAGAAAAAACAATCCCCAATTTCCTAAAGTTCATGATATTATTTTAAGATTACAGACAGAATCTCCGATTGTCAATAGCACGATTTGCCGATACGGTTAATTTAAGCTTAAATCCAAACAAGGTTTGAGGCCTTTAGCCAGAAGCCTTTGTCTTTCTTTATCAATATTCACTCTGATTTTTTGCAGCGGAGTTAGTCCTGCCGGATTAGATTCAGGCGGAAATTCCAACCAAGGCTTATTGATCAACCATGTATCGAATTGCTTTTCTAAACCGCCATTTTCACCGCATGCGATGCGCCAAATATAATGATATGCCAAAACAGCTGCTCCCAGCCGGGTATCATCTTCACCAACTATTTCTTTCACAATCGGTGGTACATTAAGCCCATCTTCAATTGGCATTCTACTCATTAGTCTACACCAAATCGTCAAATCCCATGATTCTCCCTAAATTACTTTAGGCCAGCAAAAATTACTCTATAAAAAAACCATGCGCCAACTCACATGGTTTTTTGTTCCGCACTGTGCGCTCCGCGGCTATCTGTATCGCTTCATCCATGGACTCTTCATCCATGGACTCACGGTCATGGTTTTCGCTATCTTGGAATAAAATTACTTGATGTAAAGCCATATTGAAGGTCAGACCTTCAATTGATTGATACATAGGTTTATTTTTCAGGCTCTGGCGAATCGAAGATGGCGAGCGCTAGCCGAACCACTATGTGGAAATTATTATTGGGACTATGATGGGGAGGATGCGGGTTTTATTGATGAATCCTTAGCCGTTTTCTGAACCAAAGCCGTCTCGACAAACTGATTAGTTGGACCAAGGTCTCCAACGTGGAATGCTTCGAGTCCGTATGGGTCATCAGGACCGTTTAGTTCGGGGAAAAAAAAGGAGCTTCTTCGCGCTGCTAGCCTTTGCGATAAGCGTTGATTTAGGTCTGCTAGCTGTTTATCAGTTAAAGTTGGTAATGATTGTTCTGTCATATCGAATTATTATATCAAATCACCGTGAACGGCAGGGCTGTCAGGATTAAAACTTTCATTTTTATTAATGTCTTATTAATGTCAATACTCGTAAGCTATAGCATTAAAGTATTGACGTTTTGTTGTAATCAAGCCTGACCCAGCTTTTGAGAGACGATTTTGGCGGAGAGGGCGCGGAGACTGGCGACGGCAGTGAAATCGATATTTTTATGGATATGCGGCATAAATTTTTTTAGCAGTGGCAGAAACTAAATTATTCTGTTTACAAGCTACTTCCGCAAACACGCGGCGAGGACTTCGGAGTTTCTTAAGAGAATAGTCCGATTGGTCGTATAACTTAATCCCTTGTTTGGATTTTCTTCAAAACCTAAATAGACAATTTCTATTTTTCGTTCACGCAACTCGGCCACAGCCGGCTGTAAATCAGAATCAGAACTGCACAAAATGGCGCAGTCTAGAATTTTTCTGGAAGAAAAAGAAACTAAATCAACGGCAATTTTGACATCAACCCCCTTTTCTCTAAAGACAACTTTATTTCCTATCTTCTGGGCCCGGACATTACCGGCTATCACAAACTCAAACCCCTGACGAGTAAGATTATTCCCGATAGTTCTTTGAAATTTAATTAATTCATTCGATTTTTTCTTGGTCTCAGGATGTGAATGCAAGCGGGAAACGTAAAATATCTTTCGGGTAACGACAAATCTCCTAAGGGGTTCTTGTAAGAGTTTATGAAGATCGATCTGTGCTAGATCTGCAGTTTTTTTTCTTACTCCTTCTTTTTTCAAAACTTCTTTAATTTTGTGAAGGAAATTCTCGCCATCTATAAACAATACGCAATGATTCATAAAACCATTGTACATCAAAAAACCTCAGCGGGTCTTGCGACACTGGCTGAGGCGTTAATGATGCTACTATATCCCGTTTTTCCTTAGAAGTCAACGCTAAGATAAAGTCCAACCCAGCTTTTGGGAGACGATTTTGGCGGACAGAGAAAGGGACGATTAAGCAAAGATTTTAAAACCGGCTCTGGCAAAATGGCGGTCGAAGGTTACCGCCGAGACGATCCCCAACCGCTTCATTACGGCAAACGAGACGCAATCGGTAAAAGACAAATCTTTCCATTCATTAATAAACCAATCCCAAGCATCAGCTTCGTCCTGAACCGTAACTCTGACCAATTTTGCTTCTCTTAATCCCTCAGCTAATCGATCTCTAAATTCCAGAACTGCCGCCAAACCGTTTCTAACGCGAATTAAAGTAAACGTTTCATCCAGTATAAAATTAGTAGTAATTAAAGCTGTTTTATTCTTTATAATTTCCATCCAAATATCAACTGCCCTCAAATGGAAATCGTCGCGAATATCTATTAAGGCTTTAAAAAAAGAAGTATCGACAAAAACCGTATCAGTCATTTTTAACCCCATAAATTAATTTGTCGTCCTCCGAAGCTCCCATTCCTTCGTAAGTCTTGCCATCCATGATTTTATATATATCCCAAAAACTTTTCCGGCTTCTCCTAGATTTTTTTTCAGGTTTGATCCCCAATTGTTTTTTCCCGGAATACTCCCAAACTATGGTATTTACATATTCATTGACGCTCATTCCGGCTTCACCCGCCAAAGCTTTAACTGCCAAATAGTTCGCCTCTTCCATTCTCAAATTGGTAACCACCATTTTTCGATTCATATCATACTAAACATACCATAGTATTTTTAGTATGTCAAGGCGATTTTAAACGTCCACGATTGCGCCAACGGCGGCGGCAAGCATGGCCAGGCCGAAATCAATCCGGGCCTCCAATGGCTCGCCGTAGGGAGACTCAATACAGATGACCGGAGCTTCCGATAAATCCGCCAGCCAATTTTCAACCGAATCGCCGTCGGAAAAATCGACCATCAAGAATTTTTCAAATCTGCCGGTGACCCGGTTATCACCGCTAACAACCTGACCGGAAAAATCGCGGAGATTTGTCGTTCCCCACAAATGATTAAATCGGGAAACCAGCTGCTTACGGCTGTGATCCGGAAAATTATTAACCCAGGCGTATCCGTGATTTGGCGAAGTTGAATCTTCGTGAATAGTCGCCACCAGAATAATTTTATAGTAATTCTGCCAAGACCGGATATCTGCTTCGACTAGGCCAACTTCGGCAGGCCGACTGGCTTTGGCAAGGCCCCAACCGCTATTATAATTACGGCCAAATTCGTCATAACGAAGTTTTATCGGATCAGCGGCGGCGGCAAAATTGAGACCATATTGGTTAACCGAATGATAAAGAACACAGGCAATACCGGCAGACAGCAGCGGCATTAAAATAGGCAAAACGGCATCGGGACGGGAAAAAAGAATCGGGCCGGAAGTTTCCTCCAGATGCTGGCCGGTAAGTATCAGCGCCAGTTGAGGACGGTGATTATTCGCCTTTGGATAAGTTATAATTGGCGGTAGCCATACCCGGGGAACTGATCTATCCCGACCGGTTATCAGAGAAACTTGCGCCCCTAAACCGCGCCAATCATCCAGACCGGAAAGCACTGGCTTGTAAACTTCGTTGACCATTGGTGCTAGCCATAATACCATTAAACGTATAAACTGCTTGTGGAAAATGTGAAGAGAATTAATTCTTTAGAGGTCAGCCATTGCCGTTACTCCAACCCGAATCCCTTTAAGATTGCATGAGGAAATTGTTGTAACGTCTATTTCTAGTCCAGCTCTAAACCGTCTCATGCTGGTGATTATAAAACTGAATAACTATTTGTCAACCTGGCGTAGCCAGGCTCCGAATGGTGCCTGGCAGGGCTGTCAGGATTCGAACCTGAAAGAGGGGTTTTGGAGACCCCCATGATACCATTTCATCACAGCCCTATATTTCAATATTACAACAGTTATGTTTTGTCCTGCGGAGCAGGATCCGGCTTTGCCGGAGAAACCGCTGTTCTACCACTGAACTACACCCCTAGGATCTAAATTTCATGATACCTGCCCGCAATCGCTAAAGCGATAGCTTTTGCAGGCGGGCCATTTCACTACAGCCCTATGAATTGAAATTATTATACCTTTTTCCCCATCAGGCTTAACCCTAAGAAAAGCTTTAATTATCAACCAGCAATTCTTAAAACACATTAACTAGACAATAATTAAAGAATGATCATTTATTTCAATTAATCAATTAATTGAAATAATTTATAACCAAAAGGAAATTGTCTAAAACGGAACTTTTGTTTTATTAGCTTCTTGCCATTGTCGGCGCTTATGCTCTCCCCAATTTATTCCCGGCCGGGGTGGAAAAATGCCGCCTTCCGCTTCCATTAATTTATCCTGATGAAGCCTCGCTTGTTGCTCGTCGCGAACAGCAATCTTTTTTAACAAGCTTTGATATTCAGCCCCTTTTTCTTCCAACCAGGTTTTCACCGTGTAAATAGTCGGAAGAGCAACTTTTAGTTTCTCGTCGATTTCCAGCGGAGTGCGGCCTTTAACCAACATTAAGGCAATCGCGATCCGCTTGCCAATCATCAATTTCTCGGTCCTGGTTAAAAGAATATCAATAAAATTACCGGCCGCTTGCTGATCATTACTTTCAACCACGCATTCAACCAACAATCGGTGAACCTTTTCCTCTACCCTTGGATCAAGCCAACGCTTCGATACTCTTGACATAAATTTAAGTTATTTCAATTAATCAATTAATTGAAATTAATAATAATTGATAGAAAAGCGAATAGTCAAGATGGAAAACTCCATCAGAATATTTGATAAAATACTCAACATGGCTGAGAGTGAAACAAAAACAAGGTTATTTCAGGTTAAAACCAATGTCGACTTTCACAAGGGCAGACAAGTATTTGAAATCACAGGACCATTGCCAATTGGATATTATGGTTTAACGGAAATGGAGGATACAGCAATTATATTCGAGGTAGTTGATAACGATACAATTAAGATCACCGATGTTCAGCCGGGAAAAGGAAACATCACAATTTATCCGAGATCAAGAGGGAAAATATTGCCGACCCTATTGCCATCCATGGACCAAAATAGGCTGGCCGGCACACGCCGGCCAGCCGAATACAAACCATTCTCCCCGGCTTTTGCCTTAACGCCCCACGGCGGAATGGTTGAAACAATAACGGTCGCGGTTTGCTCTTTACCAGTGGGGAAATATAAACCGGGTAAAACTTTTCTTTAACTTTACTGTATCCTTTAATGGTGAAAGAAATTGGGATTGGTTTGGCAGGATTGGGACTACTTTACCTGACGCGGCAGAAGCTGACAGCGGATCTGGGAAGATTAGTCGGCAGATTTGGGGGCAGACAGAGAGCATTTGTGTGGCTGTGGAGCGTGATTTTTTTACCCGGAACCATCATTCACGAAATGTCGCATTTATTCGCCGCCGCCATTACCGGAACCAAAATCGGAAAAGTGGAGATTTTCCCGGAACTCCCCCGTGCCGGGATCGGAGCGGAATCTGATCAACAGAAAAAATCGGTTCACCTCGGCTATGTTCAAACTCAGGAATTGGGATTATTCCGCGGTTTTTTAGTCGGCACTGCTCCTTTATTTATCGGGTTAGGATTGATGATTTGGCTGGCAGCCTCTATCGATTTACGATTTACGGTTTACGATTTACTAAAAATATATTTATTCTTCACCATTTCTAATTCTCTGTTTCCTAGTTGGGTGGATATCAAGCACGCCCTGCCTCTTATAATTTTAGGAATTATAGCCGGAATCGGACTGTACCTCTCGGGTTTTAATATGACATTAATTCCCGATTCACCTGTCCTAATTACCATCTCTTCGCTTTCCAAAGCTTTGATATTAAGCGTCATCATTAACTTCTCAATTCTATTGATTGTCTGGCTAATGAATGTTATTTTTTCAGGAAATCTGAAGAGGAATTCCGCTATTTAAGTTTAGAAGTTTCCTTGTGGGTCGTATGCTTCCTACACTTCTTGCAGAATTTTTTTAGCGCCAGTTTCTTGGGAGTATTGGTTTTATTCCGCTGGGAAATATAGCCAAACTTGCTGCAAACCGAGCATTTTAATCCTAGAATTTGTCGCGGTCCTTTTTTTGCCATAAAGATATTGTAGCATAAATTTTGAGCCGAGGCCGGGAATTGAACCCGGGTTTGAGTCTTACCAAGACCCCGTTCTGCCACTGAACTATCTCGGCCTGAATTGTTAGATTTTTATTCTTTCCATCTGATTCATAAACCAGTTTCTTAATTTTACGTTATTTGCCTGAACAGTACAAACGCCAAATTGAGATTTTCTTTTATAGGTACCCTTACCCTGATGAGGAATCGAAGTGATTTTACCGAACTTTTCCGGTAAAACCCCCAGCTGTTTCGCCCAGTAACTTTTTGAGATTGACGGGTCAACATCGTTAAAACAAACGATACTATAAGATAATCTATATTCTTTGAGGCCACAAATATTAATCAAAAATTTTATAAATAGTTTCAAAACTCTCGGATCAGTATTTCCTACTCTTAAAGAATGCTTGGCCTTCTTGTTTCCTTCCCCCAAGTAAATACCCAGCCCCAAACCAAACAGAAACCAGTCTGAAGACGATAATTTTGATTTAATCTTAAATGGATCGCCAAACGGGTTAGCTTGCAAGTAAGTCGCTTCCGACCTACTCCGTCTTTTAATCCCATATTTATTCATCCAGTAGACTACCTTATGTACGGAACAATTTAACTGGCGGCTAATGTCCTTCATGGACTTTCCGGATTTATATAAATCTCTCAAAATGGTTTTATCAAAATAATTTTTTGGCATAAGAAGATTATCTATTATAGATATCAATATACCAAAAATCTGGAAAGGATATGTAATTCAAATACCTAGCGGCTTTGTGAAGAAAAGTATTTAGATCATCATAATCGTCTGAATTATATAAGGCGATAGAGGTAGATGATCGAATTTTTTACGTTCAAGATGGTATGTCAACGAAGCATCGGTAAGCTCCCCACTAGAGAGTTAACGATATTGTCAGGACCTACAACTCCTAGTCCAAGTAAGGTTACTGACTCTAGCGGTAAACCAGATACAGACTTCTCATACATGTCATAGTCGGTTGTAGATTGAGCTTCTTTGGTAAACGCCATGTATTTGAGACCCAAAGATCTCGCCTGTTTGCATAATTCAAGTAATGATTTTGTCCCCGGTTTGAGAAGCAGGATTGGAATTTTGGTAATAGGAATATAGTCAACATCTTTTCCCTTTATTTCTGGCCCGACCAGATCGATACCGTTTAGAAAAATACCCGAGGCAATACACGCTACTGCATTAGCTAGATAACCAACTGGTAGCTCTGGATTAATAATTATGGCTGACTTCATAATTCGATTGTTGTTAAAATATTAACAAGTATGTTATAATAACAACAGGAAGTATAATCAATTAGTTGCCATATGTCAAGAGCAATCCCAACTTATCTAAGAAAGTACCCATTACTTACCCGCTATGCACGAAATGGGCTAGTTAACCTCAGCGCCTTAGCAAGATTGATGAAACGAAATAACAAGCAAACTGATTATTCATCCTCGCTTCCGGCTTTAGAAATGGATTTAAGAAGATATATTTCCAAAACGCCAAAAATTCCTATCACTCCCTTTGATTTTTCCAAATATTCTCTACAACTCATAACCAGAACAAATATACATGAGATCATTCTTAATAAAAATCTTACAAATAGAAAAAGATGCTTAACAGTCGTTTCTGAAATCTCTCAAACAAAATATTTCATCTCTGTTGTTGAAGGTGAGAAAGAAATTGTGATAATGACTGACCAGCCTCTTAAGGAACTACTGAAGATGAGAGGCTTAAAAAACATTGTCAACCACCGGGCTGGTGATCTTGGTTTTATCTCTGTTAATTTTCCGATAGAATTAAGAGATGTGCCTGGGATATACAGTTTAATTACTTCGAGTTTGGCCGAGGCAGAGATTTCTATCCATTCGTTTCATACAATTGGAGGTGAAATACTTATTTTGGTAAAAAATGAAGACTTGGTTTATACCCAAGAAATTTTACGATCTCTTCTCGTTGGTTCTGGTTAAAACAGAATATATAAATTATCTCGAGGCGCTGCGGCGTTGAATAATTGATATGACTACCGCCCCGACTACAATAATCGCCAGTATGGTCAAAAATACTCTGGCGGCTGTTCCGGCCACGCTTTTTTGAACGGCGGGCGTGACGGCTTTACCGGGAGTCGGAGCTAAAGTTACCTTGACAATGGTCGAAGTCGGAGAAAATTTTAGATTGTTTTGACCGGAATCTCCAAAATCTATATCCCCCATCGGTCCGGAAATCACCAAAGCGCTCAAACTGGGCTGACTGACTCCGGATTCCGTTTCTGCGGTCACTAAAACTTCTTCAAAGGCCTCTTTGGCTCTGGCGCTCAATTTACCGCCGGATATATCGCCTAAGGAGAAATAAGGCCCTTTGCTAAATTTTAAGCCTTTGGTCTTAACCTGCTGTCCTTCTGTCGCGCCTTTACGCCTGCCCCAAGCGTGATAAAACAGCCGGGTGACGTCAGGAGGAGTAGTTAAATTCCGGCAACTCATCACCACCTGATAATCCCCTTCATTCACCAGCACTGAGGCCACAAAACACCGGGCATCATTATCTTGAGATGTTAATAGAGCTGTTCCTTCCGACGCATTGGCGTTTTTGGCTAATGCCAATAACAGAATTAAAGATGTCAGGCTAAAACCAATAATTTTCTTTAGCATTCATGAATATAATATCACTTCTGCAAATTAAAACGCAAACCTGCGGTGTATAATCCTGTCAAGATGAACGGTATTGAAGCTTCACGAATAGCAGCGCAGGAATTAAAAAGTATTGCTCAAATATTGGTAAACGCTAGAAAAGGTCAGGCAGCAATAGAACTTCAATCCGGGGAAACCAGGATTTTATTAAGTCCGGTCGCTTTAGCCAACGGCAATATTACTTCAATAATCGGAGCGCTTGGAACTCCCGGGAAGTATTGCGAACACAGCGTTTGGAATTTGAACCAACCCCCGATTGATCCCCCCGAGATCGCCAAAATCAACAATCTGACTAAGATATTAGAAGCTTTCCTCCTGCCGGCATAATATTTAAAAAAACCCAGCAAATCTGTTGACCACTTTAGCGACGTTTTCGACTGGTTGTGCGAATTGGCCAACTAGGTTAAGGGGTTGTAGGGAAAAGTCGGCATTTGTGCTGGGACCTGGATTCGAACCAGGGAAGCCTTGCGGCGCGAGTTCTACAGACTCGTGTGTTAGTCCACTCCACCATCCCAGCGAAGCTTCTTTGATAGTATAGCAATCTCTTGTTTAATTTCTTGCAAAAGCCTCATGTCTGCATAACGAATATGAACAAGCCCAAATCTCATTCTGGTGATTTTTTTCCGGTCAAAATCCAGTCTTATATATGGTTTTGAAAATTGGGCTTTTGTGACATTTAGCAACCTCGACCAATAACCGGCGCCGGTTTTGCGTTCAGGAATCGTGTTTTGTTTGGAATTGGTATATTGGCTGGAAAATAATCGGATGTGATAAAATTAATATATGGCTAAATTTAATCTCGATGACCTAGGGATAGAAACTAATTTTAGACTGGCAACTATTGTTCCGGGAGTCAATGACCGCTTCTTGGCCATCAAATCATCTAATTTTCCCCGGCCTGGAGAATCCACTATTATTCCGATAGCTAATAGAGAAAAGACCGATTTTGGGTATTGATTCCACAGAGTGGCAAGCATTAGTCGCCATTCAATCGGCTTGCAACACCACAAAATAAAGTTTCTTCCTAAATCTAAAATCTAAACTTTATTCTTTTTGAGAAGGGTTGAATAAAAAAACAGTGGGTTTAATTTTTGGCTATATACGGTAACATGTCTTCTTTTGTCAACAAACGCGACTCTGTGCAAAATCGCACCATTGCCACGCTCGGTTTATGAGAAAAACCTATATATTCCACAATCTTTCCCTTATCTTGGGCTTTTTTAATTGCCGGCGTCAAATCTGTATCGGATGATACCAAAATAATCCTGTCACATTTATTCTCATAAGCAGCTACCAACATATCAACCGCAATTTGCACATCCACGCCTTTTTCATGAAAAGTTCCACCGGATTTCAGAAGATAGCCAAGAGAATAATTGAATTTATGACGCTTTAATGCAGCTAAAAGTTTTTGCTGATTTGCCAATATTTTATCCGTCCGCGCTGTTCCGTCTTGTCGAACTCTCCCTACATAATATCTGGAGCCTACAATTTTTCCTGACCTAACCAGAGAACAGGCAAATTTATAAAAGTTGAATTGAAGAAGATTATCAAGTTTTAGATCTTTTAATTTGAAGTAAAAATTGCTTCCGTCTATTAAGATGATACAACGTTGTTTCACCGTAAAAGTATAGCAAAATTTTCAAAAATAAACCCCTGCAAACAGCTTGCGCTCTCACAGGGGGGTTTAGGCTTTAATACTATCATGGGCATAAAAAGAAATCAAGCTTGAGCCTTCCCGGAGAGTCGGACTCCAGTCTACTGTTTATCCCGATACAAATCGGGCTTGCCTTTTTTGAGCCGAGGGTGAGAATCGGACTCACGACATCTTGTTTACAAAACAAGTGTTCTACCACTGAACTACCTCGGCATAAAGAAAACTTAAGAAAATTATACCAAGAAGTTACCTAATAACTAATAACCAACAACTAATAACCAATTTACCCTACCAGTAAAACGCTTGGTGCAGAAAACTCTTCCCCGTAATTTATAGGTGGGTGTCCGATCTATTACCCCGCAGGATAAAAGAAATTAGACTCCCTTAACAAAAGATTTGTGTAGGAAAAAACTTTCCTGCCAGACCGCTTTTGGTAGGGCTATGTTTTATTATACACGAATGTCAAGTAGGCCCGGTTATCGGCTTTCTGATCTCGGTTTTCAGTTTATAGTCTATCGGTTTTCGGTTAGCCAGTTTAGAAACAGATAAACGGAAAACAGACAAACTTGTTACCGAAAACTGATAACTGAGAACCGATAACTGATTCTTAAAGATTCAAAGATTTGAGGTATTCACGGAAAGCACCATTAATTTCCGGATGTTTCAGTCCAAACTCCACCACCGTCTTCATATATTCCAATTTATTGCCGGTGTCATAGTATTTTCCGCCTTTGATTTCGGCTGCCAATACTCTTTTGCCGTCTTCAAGCATTAGTTTCAGGGCGTCATTGTAATAAAATTCCTGTCCGGCCTCCAGATTTTCCATAACTGTATCGAGGTAATTAAAAATGTCGGGCGTAAAAATAAAACCGGAAACATTAGCTAAATCCGAAGGAGCATTTTTTTTACCCGGTTTTTCAATAATAGTGGTCAGATCCATAATCCCATCCGCTAGCCACTTACCGCCGCCAAAACCATAACGGTCATAGTCCTCGTCTTTTTCGGCCCTGATAGATGATAGAACTGAACAACCGTATTCTTTATATGCTTTTAATAATTGTTTGGTCCGTGACGGAGTAGCCGCAATAAAATCGTCGCTCCACATATAAATGAACGGTTCCTTACCGATTAAATGCCTGACATTCAAAAGCGGAGTCCCGTTCCCATAGGGCCCTTTTTGCCTAACGAACACAAAATTTGCTATATTGGAAATCCGCTCTACTTCTTCCAAAAGCGGCCGTTTTTTTTCTCCGCCTTGTTTTAAAAGATTTACCAATTCAGTCGAAGGAGTGTCAAAATGATCTTCTATCGAACGCTTATGATAACCAGTAACCAGAATAATGTCTTTAACGCCGGCTTCAACCAATTCTTCAACGATATATTGAATCACCGGCTTGTCGACAATCGGCAGCATTTCCTTTGGCATAGCCTTAGTCTGAGGAAGAAACCGTGTTCCGAAACCAGCGGCGGGAATTACAGCCTTGCGAATTTTGGAAGTGAATTTTTTCATACTTTCTTTCTGCTACCAGTTCGTTTGGTATCTTGACGCAGCATATAACCGAGGGCGACGGCATAAATGACGGCAAAAATGCTCATTCCCAGGAAAAGCAAAAACAAGGGATCGTTCATATCGGTAAATCGTCGCCGGACGGACCGACCGATAACGAAAATTAATATACCTGGCGATTGAGGCACTGAAATCGGCAAAATCGCCGAGATTAAAAAGTAAAGCCGTTTTTATAGCATTGAGATCTTTGGAGTCAAGATCGGGGTCAACGGAGGCAATTTCTTGGGAGGACATTTTTCTGCTCATGAATTTTTGTCTAAACTCATCGCTGATTACTCCCCTGCCGACAAATTTGTTGACTGCTTCGATAGTCATATAATTGAGTATATCACTTTCTGCTATACTTTCTTCGATTATGAATCCGTTTAAATTTATCGGCGAAGTCAAAGAGGAATTGAAAAAAGTCGAATGGCCGACGCGGGGAAAAACCGTCAGATTAACGGTAATTGTGGTGGCCGCGTCCGCCATTGTCGGCATTTATATCGGAGCGTTAGACTGGCTGTTTACACTTTTGCTGACTTTTCTGGTAAAATAACGAGATTGTGATTGACGATAGATAATGGAAAATGGAAAATAGTAGTGGAAGATAGAAAATAGAAGATAGATTGCTTTTAGTTTTCTACTTTCCATCTTCTACTTTCTACCACTACCTTCTATCCTCTATCATCTACCGTCTAATTTTATGACTGACCAAACTCAACCATCCGCCGAAGATCAAATTAAAGATGACGCCAAAAAGGCCGAGGACGCCCTGTACCATGTGGTTATTCTGGAAGAGCGCGATCCATCGGCTAAATGGTACGTCGCCCACACCTATTCCGGTCACGAAGAAAAAGTCGCCCAACAGCTGGGGATCAGGATTAACGGCTTAAAACTCGAAACCAAAGTCCACGAAGTCATGGTCCCGGTCCAGGATAAAATTAAAATCTTCCGCGGCAAAAAAATCCAATACAAAGAAAAATTATTCCCCGGTTATCTTTTGATCCGGATGATCATGGACGACGAATCCTGGGCGGCTGTGAGAAATACCCGCGGCATTACCGGCTTTGTCGGCATCGGCAAAAATCCGACTCCGATCCCCCAAGCAGAAGTTGACACGATTAAAAAATATTCCGCCCAAGCCGCTCCCAGCTTTAAGGCCAGTTTTACCGTCGGCGAAGCGGTTAAAGTCATCGAAGGCCCGTTTGCCGAATTCCTGGGGAGCATTTCCGACATTGACGAGACCAAGGGTAAAGTCAAAATCCTGGTTTCGATTTTTGGCCGGGAAACACCGGTGGAGCTGGACTTTTTGCAAGTGGCGAAGATATGAGAATAGCTCAAAGTGCAAATATCAAAGCGCAAAACTTAGCGTAAAGTTAAAAGCTTTTCTAGCTTTGAGTTTTTAACTAAGTTTTGATTTTTGAGATTTGAGATTTGATTTTTTATGGCCAAGAAAATAAAAGTTATTTTGAAACTCAACCTCCCCGCCGGCGCGGCTAACCCCGCTCCTCCGGTCGGACCGTCTTTGGGCCAGCATGGTGTTAACATCATGCAATTCTGCCAAGCCTATAATGAAAAAACCAAAGATCAAAAGGGCCAGATTATTCCGGCGGTAATTACGATTTATGAAGACCGGTCGTTTACCTTCGTCACCAAATTACCTCCGGTTTCCGAGATGATCAAACAGGCTTTAAAAATAAAACTCGGAGCCAAGACTCCGGGTAAAGAGGTTGTCGGAACTTTATCCAAAGCCCAACTGGAAGAAATAACCAAATTAAAAATGCAGGACATGAATACTAAAAATTTGGAAAGCGCGATGAAAACGGTGATGGGAACGGCGAGGAGTATGGGAGTGAAGATAGGATAAACTCAAAGTGCAAATATCAAAGCGCAAAACCTAATTCAAAGTTAAAAGCCTTTTAGTTTTGAGTTTTTAACTAGGCTTTGATTTTTGAATTTTGAGTTTTGAGATTTACTGATGAAAAAAACAATTGTCGATCGCACCAAACTCTATTCTCCTCTCGAAGCTATCACTTTGGCTCAACAAACCGCCAAGAACAAATTTGACGGTAAAATTGAGTTGCATTTGGTATTAAATAAACCCGGTAAATTCGGCAAGTATCAATCAGAGCGGAAAACTCCGCTTTTACATACTGTTTTAGGCAAACAGTCGGAAAAACCGGAAGCTCTAGCGGAAAAACTGGTAGAAATTATAGCGGCCGTTTCTGCTTCGGTTAAAATCACCAAAGCCGTCGTTTGCGCCACCATGGGTCCCGGAATTAAAGTAAATATTGAAGAGATTAAATAATCAATACCACAATTAATCCCTAAACTGTCTGTCCAGCATTCCCATAACATTTCGCATCGCGTCGTCAACTCTAATCGGCCAATGTTCTTCTTCGTCATCAGAAGATTTCACCCATATCACCAGCATTTGACCTCCTAACTGCTTTTGCTCTAACTTAATTTGACGGGCAACTTCTTCGGGAAGCAACGACAACGGTTTGGCTTGCTCTGGTATTACCAACATAATATGGGCCGGACATCCCGGATGAAATGGATCATCGGCTGGAAAACTTCCGTCTTTAAGTGCTCTCAAGAATTCATCCCGCCATGATTCGCCATACTTTTCCATTCTTCTTTCATACTCCCCTTCTCTATCCTGTGTCAAGGGGTCGAGATCAGAGATGCTCTTGCCAAAAAAATCGGGGTGTGATAAACTGTCAACAGTTCCGAAGACCGTGAGCGCTACCTCTTGGGTAAGACTGACGCAGGAAATATAAATCAAAGGTTTGAAGGCTGACAGGTTGCAGGTTAAAAAACAATATGTTTTTAGCCTTTTGACCTTTTAACCTGTTAACCTTTTATACAGCTATGCCATCTAAACGCAACATTCAACAATTAGCCGATTTAAAGGATCGGGTTTCAAAAGCCAAATCCGTCGTCTTTACCGACAATTCCGGATTAAACGCTTTGGGGCAATCGCAATTACGGGAAAAAGTGGTCGCCGCCGGAGGCGAAATGGTGATTGCTAAAAACACGTTGTTCTCGCTGACGTTTCAAGACAGAATGACGAATGACGAATTAAGAATGAAGAATGATCATTCAACATTCAACATTCAACATTCAACATTCCTGACGGGACCGACAGCCGTTTTATTCGCCTATCAGGATGAAGTCCTGCCAATTAAAGTCTTGGCCGAGTTTGCCAAAGCCAATGAAAGGCCAATAATTAAAGGTGGGCTACTTGGGAATTCTCCTCTCTCGGCTGAACAAGTAATGGAATTGGCTAAACTTCCGGGCAAACTTGAACTTCTGGTAAAACTGATGCAGCAAATACAGGGACCGGCGTATGGACTGGTCAGGACGTTGAATGGGAATGTTCAAAAGTTAGTGTATGTTTTACAAGCGAGAGAAAATAATTTGAGAGGGGGTGTTAATCATGACGGATAAAATGCAAAAAATCGTTGACGAAATTGAAAAATTAACTGTTCTGGAAGTTTCAGAATTAGTTAAGGCTTTAGAAGAAAAATTCGGCGTTTCCGCCGCCCCGATGGCTATGGCCGCAACACCGGCTGCCGCGGCTGCCGCGCCAGTTGAAGAGAAAACCGAGTTTACGGTAGTATTGAAAGCCGCCGGAGCCAATAAGATCGGCGTCATTAAGGCAGTTCGGGAAATCAAACCGGATTTAGGCTTAAAAGAAGCCAAAGACCTGACTGAAAAAGGCGATGCCGTACTTTTGGAGAATGTCAAAAAAGACGTAGCTGAGGAAGCCAAGAAAAAACTCGAGGCTGCCGGAGCGACAGTTGAGCTGAAGTAAAACCGTGCTAGGGAGGATCCTTGAAGGAGAATCCTTTTTGTGATAGTGTGGTCATATGCCGGGAAAAAATTCGCTAAAAGTCTACGGTGAAGGTTGCTATTATCACGTCTATAATCGCGGAGTGAATAAAAGGAAAATCTTCAAAGATAAACAAGATTACTCTGTATTTCTGGGCTACCTTAAAGAGTATTTATTGCCTTGTGATCAAGAGGGGCTTTTGAAAATAGTGGCTGATATTTCTTCAACAGCTAGAGAAAAAGAACTGGCCAAAAAGCTATTGAGGTTGAATAATTTCTCCGACCGGGTTTTACTAATCGTCTATTGCCTAATGCCGAACCATTTTCATTTTCTTATCCAACAGAAAGATGTTCAAGGCATGGAATTATTAATGAGATCATCGATGACCAGATATACCATGTATTTCAATAAGCGGCATGGACGTGTCGGAGCTTTATTCCAGTCGTCATATAAAGCGGTATTAATTGAATCAGATGCTCAACTTTTACATGTATCAAGGTATATTCACCTAAACCCAGTTTCAGGGAAGATCCTTAAGGGAGTCTCCTTATTTGATCAAATAACTTCGCAACCGTCATCTTATCCTGTCTATTTGGGGAAAATTAAGCAAGAATGGGTTAAGCCGGAAATAATCTTAACAAATTTCTCAAAATCGGGGTTTGCATCTTACCAGAGCTTTGTAGAATTAAGGGATAACGATTTTGAGGTTGAGACAACTTTGATTTCCGCCCCGCTGGCTATTGACAACGAAGATGCTTGAGATAAATACATCAAAGTATTCCAAAAAGGAGACTCCTTTAAGGATTCTCCCTATCAAAAATCTTGATATTGATATAATTTAAGCATGTTATCAAAAGAGTCATTCACCACTTTCGAGTTCCAAAAGCCTGAAGAAGATACCTGCGGCCCAATTAGCGTCATCAATGTTTTGCGAAATTTGGGAGTTGAAACAACACTGACAGCTGTCCTTGAAAAACTTGCTAGTACACCAAAAGATAAAACGCACGCTCCTCAATTAGCACTCTGCTTAAGCCAATTTGGAATAGACACAGTGCGTCTCCAGCAGCCCTTTCGTTACTCCGGCTGATTGGAGAAAGTTAACTGCTGATCAAATTATCCCTCGTCTGGAACAACGCGTGAGACTCTTTAGAGATGAACAAAACGCCTCTCGTGCAACGGAATTAAGTGGTGAACTTGCGTTACTCAAGAACTCCAAGTCTTTACTTCAATACTTACGGTCTGGTGGGGTACTTGAAGTATCACCTATTACACAAGCTCTGATTGACCGCTATCTTAATCAAGATTATTTACTCATTGCCGGATGTACTGATTCAGAGCTGTGGGGAAAACTAAAGATTCCCCACACACAAGTATTTGACGATATCCGTGGCCGCGCCGGAGGACACTTTGTGGTCGTTTTTGGCAAGAATAATGATGATAAATATCTCGTCAGCGACCCATATCCGACAGGAATCTCTGAATCAGGGAATTACCCAATCGACGGCGATATTTTAATCAGCAGTCTTTATTGGACCCTTCAAATAGTAGCCGTAAAAAAATCTAGGACTCAATAGTTATATTTTCTATATCAAAACATTGCAAAAAGGAGACTCCTTATTTGATGCAATTGATATATTTCTTTCCCTCTTGACAGCTTGGCTATCATTAAGCTATATTACGTCTAATGGCAGACAAAACTTTAGAACTCAAAAATTTACCGGACCTGTTGACGGTTAAAGAAGTGGCCCAATTGTTAAGAGTTTCTACTTTAACTATCAAACGTTGGGGAAAAAGAGGCAAGCTGCCGGCAATCCGGATTAATTCCCGCGGCGACAGACGTTATCGCAAAGAGTCGGTTCTTTGGCTTCTTGGCATCAACCCCAGTACTACTTCCTAATAGATTGATATATTAAAATCGTTTCAAGTGGTATTTGTTTGATTAAGCCATAGAAATTATCGGGACATACAGTTTTTCCACGTATTCCTTCAACATTCTGGAGGTTGAATATTTATAGGCGATAATTTCCCTTCCGGCTTGCATTTTCTTAAGCCATTTTTCCTCCGGATCGGATTTGCTATTAGAATAATATTGCGGCTTAATTTCTTTATCTAATAATTCCAAAAAATCGGCTCCGGGATTGGCATCGCCCAATTCCCAGCCCACGCTATTAATTTCAATTTCAGAAAGCCAGCCGTCGCGGGTTGAGGCCGGAAGAGTTCCGTTTAGCATCGCCTTCATAGTACTGGTACCGCAAGCTTCAAATCCGATCACCGGAGTATTCAGCCATAAATCACATCCGGCCGTCATCGTTCCGGCGATTTCAAAATTAAATCCCGGCAAATAGCAAACCACATCGGATAATTTTGTCTTGATTATCTCCAGAATTTCCGACAATTCTTTTTGCCCGTCTTCATCCGAAGGATGCGGATCGCCGGAAATTACCAGCCTGACCGGCCTATCTTTATCCCGAAAAACCGCCGCCAACCGATCAATATCCTGAAATATGGCTTTGAGCCGTTTATATCCGGTTATCCGCCTCCCCCACCCCAGAAGCAGCCAGTTTTCTTCCCATTTTTGGCCGGTAACTTTTTCGACATAATTTAACAATTTCCGTTTGTTCTCCCGGTGCCTATCCCGGATATCGGATTCCTGCCCGAACCAATCTAACTCCCGATCGACTCCGGTTCTGTCCCAAGTAGCCAAATGAATCCCGTTGGTGATACTGATCATCGGATGATCCGGCCAGATTTCAGCCGCTTTTATAGCGTGGGGTTGGGAAACGGCATTAGCGGCTTGGGCCGATCTTAACGACAACATTGTCATCGAAAAAAGGCTTGATTCCTGAACCAATCCTAAGTTTACCAACTCATTCACCGGCACCATCATTTCCTCGCCGTACTTAGCCAAATTAGCCGCCACCAAATCATTCGAAAACACGTCGTTTCCGGCCGGCAATAAAGTATGGTTGGTAAATACGATTCGGCGTTTGGCCAAATCCCGAGCTGAATCAAATGAAATCAGGCGTTCTTCAATCTCATGGCGGATAATTTCAATCGCCAAAAACGCCGAATAGCCTTCGTTGAGGTGATAAACCGCCGGATGGATTCCCAAAGCCCCTAATAACCGCAATCCGCCCAAACCTAAAACTATTTCCTGCTGGAGACGTTTCTCTTTATCCCCCGGATAAAGCGAGGACGTGATTGCCCGGTCGCGGGGCTCGTTTTGGCTAATATCGGTAGTTAATAAATAAACCGGGACGCCTTTTTCCAGCCATTCGTAGGCCGCCACGGAAATCCGTCGGCCCTGAAGTGGAATTTTAACTGTTATCAAATTATGGTGGTTGTCCAAAACAATTTTTAACCGCCGCTGAGCCACGCCGGGGTCTTTAGAATCACTATAAAACAAGCCGACGGCGACTAAGGGAAAATGGCGGTCGGCGGCTTCGCGAACGACATCTCCGGCTAAAATCCCTAATCCTCCCGCATAAATCGACAAATCGCGGCGCATCTGGGGGCCGGTTTCATAAATCGTCCGGTCATAAAGGCAAAATTCGGCGCAGAAATAAGCCACAGGCCGGAGTTGGAATTTACGGTACGAATCGGAAGAATTAAAATCATTAAACCACTGATCAAACTGGTCCATAAAAACAGTGTAGCACGGAAATTGTTTAGAAAGTGATGAGAAACAAAGATCTTGACAAACTGGACTAATATTGGTATTCTATTTCTTGAAGTTGTTATTTTTAACAACTTTGAGAAATTAAAATGAGATTTTTAGGTGTTAGAAACCAGTTGAGAGATGTAACTGTGTTTTCCCTGTCGGACTTAAGGAAGATCGAATCCGGATTTGACCGGCGGCGGTTGGTGGAATGGCAAAAGAAAGGATATATTAAAAAAATAATCAGGAACTTTTATGTTTTTTCCGATCGGGAGATAACCGAACCGGCTTTATTTGTCATCGCCAATACCATCTATCCCCATTCTTATATTTCTTTTGAAATGGCGCTGACGCATTATCATCTCATCCCTGAAAGCGTCTATGGGATTACTTCCGGCACCAGCAAAAAGACGGCGGCGTTCCGAACGCCTCTGGGAGACTTTATCTACCGATCGCTTAAGCCTGAACTGTTTTTCGGCTATATTCCCGTCCCCTATCAAAATCAACGCTACTTGATGGCGGAACCGGAAAAAGCCGTGTTGGATTTTTTTTATTTAAATCCGACGGTCCTAAACGACGAAGATTTCGCTGGCTTACGCATCAATCAAGATGAATTTTCCGCCAAGATTAATCAGGAAAAGCTGAAAAAGTATCTGGCGGTTTTCGATAGCCCGGTCTTAAAAAAAAGAGTTTCAAAATTTTTGAAATTGATCAACCATGCTGACATTTGAAACAATCGCTGCTAACTATCCTATTAATTTACGGCCATTCCGCCGCAACATTTTGCGGGAATATCTGCAATACAAAATCCTACAAGCGGTTTTCGGCTCGCCAATGGCCGGAAAATTATCTTTTATCGGAGGAACAGCATTAAGAATCGTCCACGGCAATACCAGATTTTCCGAGGATCTGGATTTCGACAATTTCGACCTCAAACGGGAAGAGTTCGACCAACTGGCGCTGGTAGTCAAAAAATCGCTTGAACTTGAAGGATATCAGATAGAAATTAAAAACGTCTATAAAAAAGCATTCCGCTGTTACGTCCGCTTCCCGAAATTGCTATTTGAATATGGTTTATCGCCGATTGAAGAAGAAAAAATCTTGGTTCAGTTTGACACTTTCGGCCACGAATTTAAATATCAGCCGAAACAGGTGATTTTAAATAAATTTGACGTCTTCACCAAGATTTTTGTCACCCCCGCCGATATCCTATTATCACAGAAAATCTACGCGGCCATGACCAGAAAAAGAACAAAGGGAAGGGATTTTTTCGATATCGTGTTTCTGTTGGGAAAGACAAAGCCCAACTATCAATATTTAAGCCTGAAGATGGATATAGCCGATGCCAAAATGCTGAAAAAGCGGCTGATATCGTTTTGCCGCGGACTTAATTTTTCAACGCTGGCTAAAGAAATTCAGCCGTTTCTCTTCTCGCCAAACGACAATCAACGGATATTAGCTTTTCCTGAATTTATTAAATCAGCGGAATTATAGCGGTTATTCTCCGAAGTCCTCAAAAAATTGGCCTAAATCCCCTTCCAAAAACCGGCAATACTTTGAATTCGGACCGGGGCTGACCGCTATTGACTTTCGATGATTTACGAAATACAATCTATTTATTATGAAGAAAATCGAAACAATCTGGCATCACTTGTTGTGGCAGGCGCTGACAAATAAAAAGTTCAGCCACACCCAGTTGGAGCTGTCTAGGGAATTTGGCTACTCCTTAAGCACTGTTCATCACGCGATTGCCAAGATAGCGGCGGTGGGAGCGGTAAGAATGGAATCTAAATCTTTTAGGGTGATAAATGCCAAAAAACTCTTGTATTACTGGGCCAGCGTCAGGAATCTCCAAAACTGCGTCCGCTACAGCACTTACTATCCGGGACCGATTCTTAAAGCCCAAGGCGAACTGCCGGCCGGAGGCATCTACGGCGGCTACACCGCGGCCAAATATATTCTGAGAACGGCGCCGGCTGATTATGACAAGATTTACTACTACAGCCAAGACATTGAAAATTTCAAAACTAGATTTCCGGAAAACCATAAATATCCGGACAATATTTTTGTCCTGACCTTGCCGAACGTCAGGGAATATATTTCCAGGTATCCCGGCGGGATCACCAGCCTGCCCCATACGTTCGCGGATATTTGGAATATGGCCGATTGGTTCGCGGCGGATTTTATCGGGGCGCTGGAGGAAAAAATCGATGGATTATTATCATAATCTGATCACCGAAAAAAGCTGGAAAGAACTGCAAAATCTGCGGCGGCGGCTGGATTTTGTCCTGATTGGGGGTTGGGCGACCTTTATTTACGCCAAAACGCTAAAGAGCAAAGACATCGATATTATCGTTGATTACGATAAGCTTCCGATTTTGGCCAAACTGTACGATTTGACCAAAAACGACCGGCTAAAGAAATACCAAGCAGTGAGGGAAGAAATTGAGATAGACATTTACCTGCCGCATTATTCCCGGATCGGGATCCCGGTTGAGGATTTGCTAAAACAGACAGTCAGCCTGGGAGGATTTAAGGTTCTGGAGATAAATCATTTGTTGGGGCTGAAGATATTCACTTTTAGCCGGCGGGGTAACTCGACCAAGGGCAGAAAAGATTTTATTGATATTGTGTCTCTGGCGGCCGCCAAACTGGCTGACTGGGAAAAGATTAAAAAGATAGTCGGCAAATATCGCCTGGAAGAATCGCTGGCAAACTGGACGGGGGCGCTGGAAAACACGTTTGAGGTCACAGAACTTAAATTGAACAAACACTCGTTTTCCAAACTGAAAAAAGAAATTTTAGCGAAATTGGGCTAAGAAGCCGAATATTTGGGGCTTTCGATCGTGGAGAGAGATATTATCCGATTCTGGCTCCGCCGCTGAGACTGTCGGTAGTTTTCTTTACTCTCGGCTTGATCTTCTTTAATTTATCTTCTCCAAAAACAGTCGGAACTATATTCGCAGCATGACGCTCTAGCTTTAGGGTAACGCTATCTCTGTCCGGGCCGACCTCGACTGCGGCTTCCCTAAACTTGGGTGTCAACCCCAGTTTTTCACTCCCGTAGCGATTATTATCACCGGCTTGGTTAAGGGCCATTATGCCCAACATCGCCTCGCCGGATAATTTCAATATCGCGGGACTCCCACTTAATGATTTTAGATCAATATCCACTCTGTCATCGGGAAAAACTTTAAACGTCATATATACGCCGGCATGCTCGAGACCGTAGGGGGTTTCTGAGGGCTTGAGTGGTTCACAACCAAGAATCCGCTCCTTTCCTCTTCTGAAAATCCCGCCACCGACAGGACCTGTGGCAACTTTGTAGATTGTCATTCTGGAATCGAATATATCACGAAAACTTGGCTTGTCAATTGGAAAAATCCCTCGTTTGATATAATTTGTAGCTTATTGATCATGAAAAGAACAATTGAATACTCTGATTCAGTAATCGCCAACATCGCCAGGCGTGAATCCCAAATAGAAGGCCCTGATGACTCTAGCCAATGGATCGCATACGATTCCGGTCTAAAGAGGATGGATTTTGGATTCAAATATGTCCTTAATGCTCTAGGCTTCTCTTCGCTTCAAGGCATCCGCGATGCTCTTATCCAACCAGACCGCCGGCCAACCGGTCTTGAGCTTGCCGGCCAAGGAAAAACCTTCATCGAACTTGGAATCGGCGGAGTGGCGTGCTGTCTGGCAATTCCTAGATTTCTCGTCCAACCGGCAGATGATGAAACCCGCCTCCGAAGAAAGAAATTGGGAGAAGATGAGGCTACGATTGCCTTGATCGCCGGAGATTTAGGACGACCATCTACTTTCGAAGAAATTCGAGACCGTTTTAATCAGGAAGCAATTGAAAAACCAAGCCTGATACTTTTAACGCCTGCCGGCGGCCTTGGCTATCTTCCGAAACAACAACAATTTATCGCCAGAATTATTAAACCGGCGATAGAACTTTGCGATCGGGATAATTTCGCATTTATAGGCGAAACGCCGGAGGGAACCGAACTGTATCTAAGAGCTTTTCTTGAAACTTTACGCGCAGATACGGGAGCGCAAACAGCTATCCGTAAATGCGGAGATATTCCGACATTCGGCATCTTTAGAAATAAGTCAACCTGAACGCAACTGTATATAACTATACCAAAAAGGAGTCTCCTTGGGGGATAGATTTTAGAAATATTCTCTTCTAACCATCTGCGGTTATTTACGGAGATGACGGAATAGATACGACAATATATAAATCGTCACGCTGGCTAAAACCACCATGGCTCCGACCGGCAAAGATAATTTAACTGCCGCCAGAATCCCCGCTGCCGCAGAGATTATTCCGAATAGAGCCGAAAACCACAGATAGCCGGTAATGGTTTTAGTCACATTCCGGGCGCTGACCGCCGGCACGATTACCAATGCCCCCATTAAAAGTGTCCCGACAAATCTGACCCCTAAAGACACGATTGTCCCCACCAATAAAAGATAGGCTAAATTCACCAATTTAACGTTTATCCGGTTAACTTTAGCCAATTCGGGAGAGATTATGGAAATTATGACTTTGTTATACAGAAAAGTGGCTACCATGATTGCCAGGACGGAAATTGCTATTGTTATCAACCCCTCGGCAAAATCCAGCTTATCCAAACTTCCAAACAACGCCTCCAAAAGGTCACTTTCTTTGGTCAGTAATAAACCTAAAGCCAAGCTGGCGGTGAAGAAAATTCCCACCAATGCTTCAGGATAAGTATCTGAGGTTTCTTCCAAATACCAAATCCCGAAAATCGCCACAGTCAAAGCCACAAATGCCCCCAGTATCGGTGAAATTCCGATTGAAATGGCGATGGCCATCCCCGGCAAGGCTACGTGGGAGAGGGCGTCCCCCACCAAAGACATCCTTTTTAAAACCATCAACGACCCGACGTAAGCGCAGGCTCCGGCCACAAAACTGCCGACCAAAATCAAAAACCACGGATTAAAACTTGTGCCGATGTTCATATAAATGAACCTCCTCGCCGAATAACTTGTCCAACATATTTTTATCCATATCTTTGGGCAAACCAAAACACACCATTTCCTTGTTTAAGCACAAAACCCGGGTAACGTATTTTCTTAGAATATCCAGTTCGTGAGAGATTAATAAAATAGTTAGATTTTTTTTCACCCGCAATTTTTCCAGCATGGAATAAATCGTCCCCTCTCCCACCACATCAACTCCGGCCGTCGGTTCGTCAAATAGCAGAACCTGCGGGCCCCCCAATAGCGACCAAGCGATTAAAATTCTTTGAAGTTCACCTCCGGATAAATCGGACAAACGGTTATTGAGCAGGTTCTTGTCCATCGAAAATCCGACCGAATTCATAGCATCTTTTATTTTGGCAGGATCTTTATCTTTCAGGCGCAAAAATTCCCAGGTAGTCAGGGGGAAATCGGCATCTATAAAAAGTTTTTGCGGGACATATCCGATTTTGACGCCTTTTTTCCAAACAACTTTCCCTTCGTATGGAATTAAGCCTAAAATCGCTCTAAAAAGAGTGGTTTTGCCGGCCCCGTTGGGGCCGATTATCGCCAAAGTCTCCCCTGCTTTGATTTCAAAACTGATCTTTTCCAAGATCACCCGTTTGCCTTTGATCACGGATAGATCTGAAACCGTTAAAATGTTGTCTGGCATGGTTTTTATTTTATACTACATTACTTTCTCCCCATGAGGAAAAGAGTGAAGCCTACCAGCGCCGCGATGAGGGCCCCCTTCATGACGAGCAGCGGTCTCCCCTTTGGCAGCTCGACGATCGAGGGAGTTCGGGACGGTGCCGGTGCTCCGGAGATTGCCGTTGTCGGCGCGGGCGATATTCCGGGCGTGGAAGATAAAAGTAGATGAGCCCGCAAAAATTGAGTCTCTATCTCCCACAACCGATTTTGTTGGGCAGCGGGGAGTTTCTTTCGTCCGTGCGCGTTACCAACACCTTGAAACGACTCCACACGCGCTTCGACACCCTGGGTCTTCAGAGCGTTGACAATCGCGTAGGCGTTGGCAATCGGGGCCAACTGGTCATTAACGCTATGAACCGCCAGAAGGGGCGCGCTCTTTCCGGTCACGTATGTCACCGTAGAAATTTCGCGTATAAGCTCCGGAGTCTGCGTGTATCCTTTCAAGTAGGTTGCGGCGATCTCACTGAAAGAATTTTTGAACGGGCCGTTGGGATCAGGTAAGGTTGCCGGGTTAGTCGCGTCCATGGGTATCCCCGACCGGTCAATCACGACTTGCACCTGACTTGAGAACTCCAAAAGCCCTCCCGCGGCATCGCGCGTATCCCGCACGCCGAGCATCGTCGCCAAGTACCCGCCGGCAGAACCACCGAGAGAACCGAGTTTGGTCGGATCGACGAAATACTGATCGGCGTGTGCCCGAATCCACCGGACCGCGTACTGGACGTCGTCAATTTGCGCCGGATACGGAGCAACGTCCGTCAAGCGATAGTCGACTGCCACCCCAACATATCCCATTTGCGCCAATGCCACACATTCACTTCGCAAGTCTTTTTTGCTCCCTTTGCGGAACCCTCCGCCGTGCGTCAAGACGATCGCGGGAACTTTAGAGGTCAGCTTCTTGGGCTTACAAATATCCAAACGATAACTTCGGCCATCCCGCTTGACATACTCGATGTCCGGAAGAAAAGTGATGCGTGACGTATCTTGCCCATTCGCCCCGATTCCCCCATCCCCTTCCTGAGCCCAAACAGGAAAAGGAGCGGATAGAAACAGAGCCAACAGGAACAATACAGGACCACTGTGTTTCATCTTCATCCGTATCAAGTATACTATGGAGAATCATCAAATGCCATTTCATCAAACCGTCTCGGACATTCTGAATTTGTTAAAACAAAAAGACTGTTGGTTTGAAACTTTTGAACACGAACCGGTAGTCACCAGTGAGCAAGCGGCCAAACTCCGCCACGGATATTCAATTTCGCAGGGGGCCAAAGCCATAATTGTCAAAATAAAAAATTCCGATGGAGAAAACGAATTTGTGATGCTGGTTTTGCCCGGAGATAAAAAATTCAGCGGATCAAAAGTTAAAAAATTATTGAGCGCCAAAGAATTAAGGTTTGCGACAGTTGAAGAAATATCAGAACTGACCGGCGGGATTAAAATCGGCGGGATTCCCCCATTCGGGAATCTGTTCGGGATAAAGGTTTTTGCTGAAAAAACATTGCTGGAAAATGAAAAAATCATCTTCAACGCCGGCGACCGGAGTTTTTCGGTGGCGATGAAAGCAAAAGATTATTTGGAAATCGTGAGGCCGATAGTTGAGGAGCTAATAAATGACAAATAATATAGACGCGGTTGATGTTAATGCCAGAGTGGCGATTGCTTTTGGACTGATAATGATCGCGGCCCTTTTAACTTATATCGCTTTCTTCAAATAGTCTTTTCGGTCGTTTTGAACGTAGAGTATCTGATACTTTACAGGGGAATCTGTTTTTCAAGTTCTGCAGTTCGATATTTTTGAGGTAGTTTGATATAATTCAACTCATGAGCGAGAATAAGTCGAAACTGGATCCGCGTTTGGCCGGAATTCATAAAGGAGTGGTTTTTCAAGTGTATGAAAAAGTAGTTCAACCGCTTTTGGTCGCAGCAAAAATGATGGATATGGAAGAGCAGCCATTGTCTCCAATGACCGATGAAACGCTTAATTTATTATTGTCAACTCTTGTCACAAGTATGGCGGTAGCTTTATCAAAAGCTGAAATAAAAGTACCGGCTGGTTACTCTTTTGATGAGATTAATTTAATTGACAACATGGCGAAAGGCTTCGGAATTGCGGCTATTGAAGCAAACGAAGCCGAAAACTATCTTTCATTCAGGTTTGATGGCCCCGGAGCATTGATACAAAGCTTAAAGCTTCCGCTTGTAATTGACGCTGCCATGTCCGAAAGAATTGATAGAGGCGACGATGTTATCAGTATCGAAGTTGGGAAAAAACCCATAATTACCGGGCGCGGACTTATCGACTGGCCTGATGGCAAATCTTCCGCTACCCAATAATTCTGTTTCGGAAATTCAATTCACATTAAGCAATGTTAATACTTTTCTACGATCGTCGGAAAGTATTAACATTGCCAAAAAGGAGTCTTTTATTATTCCCTTGTTTACAATTTACCGTCGAGATTGCCGTCTGCAGTTACAGATATGCCTCTTTTGGCATAAAACCGCTCGACGTCTGCGGGCTTGGCGAACGGATCTGGTTTGAACTCACCGGCCAAACAAGTTGCTCCCCGTTCCCGCCCCCAACCAATAACCGCGACCAATAAAGCGCTACCGATGCCCAGACCTCGCCGAGGCGGGTTGGTCTGAATGGAATTTAAGCGGAGAGTATCGCTATCTTCCAGGGCTGCAAAAGCTGAGCCTAGCACATCGCCGGATTGGTCAATTGCCAAAAACAAAGCATCGTGGTCGTCATGGCCGGTTTCCCGATAGTTGATAGTAAACATAAAATAGAAGTAAAACTGGACAGATGAATTACTGAAGTCAGTATTATACCCGAAATAATTGATTGTGGCTGAAGGACTGGCCCACTTGCCATCACTGCTGTGGCGAATCGACTGGCGGTCAGGTCTTTTTGATTTGGAATTCAAGAACCTTCTTCCGAAGAATCTTAACTTCCGTTAATAGCCTATTTTTATCCAATCTTTTTAATAATCATCAATCATTATTGACAATAAAAAGTTAATAGCTTATGATTGTTATTACTTATGGAAATGATGACCACGATTACTTCCCAATTTCAGGTTCATATTCCGGTGGCTATCCGGAAAGCCGCCAGCTTGAAAAAACACGGCCGGGCCGTTATTTCCGTCAAGGGGAAAAATATTATCATTAAGCCCGAACCGGTCAGTTTTCTATCTTTCGGAGGAGCTTTTAAAGTTAAAAAACCGATTCCGGCTTCTAAAATCCGCGACTACATTGATTATTCCAATCTTTGATGCTTAAAGCTTTCATTGACACGAATATCGCGATTCGCTTTTTGGTCCAGGACGATCCGCGTAAATCCGCTGACTGCGCCAGATTATTTGAAATGATAGAAGCCGGTGAAATTCGCGCCTATACTTCCAGCTTCGTTATCGCCGAATTTCTGTTTGTACTAATTAAACAATATAAATATCCCAAAGCCAAAGTTGTTGACGCCGCCATTAGCTTTCTCAAACTTAGAAATATGACCTTGATTGAATCCGGCGATACATCATTAGCCTTAAAGCTATACCGCCAATACCCGATTAAATACAGCGATTGTTTAATCGCCACCCAAATCCCTCAAAAAGCGGTTTTGATGACTTATGACCAAGACTTTAACAAAATTCCGGGATTAAAAATACAAAAACCTGACGCGATTGTAAAGACGATTTAAATGTTAATAAAATCCTACGATCGTGAGAAAGTATTAACATTGTCAAAAAAGGAGACTCCTTTTTGGAATAGTTTGATATAATCCCGAATATGGGCAAGACGACAGAGATTGTAATTCCATTTACGGATGAAGAGCTGATGGAGATTCACCGCGTAGTCGCCGACAACCTTCTCTCTACTCCAGACGCATACAGGAGACATAAATTAGCGAATATTTTACCAAAGCCGATTAAACGAATGCTTGTCCCTGAAAATCGGGATCCGTTAACTGCCCTGCCGACACTTGGGAGACAATTGGCGGCAACTATCATAGAAACAAGCGGGGACGCGATTTACACAGAAAGCGAAGAGCTTGCTAAAGAATTAACTGCTATTGCTTTTGCCAGACAGCTTATCTTAATTTCTGAAAAAAACCTTGGCATAAAGCCAAAGCCATATAAATCAGAAACGGTCAATCCATTGGCTGATCAATTGCAAAAACAAGCTGAAATCATGGCCTCAACTTTTGCATCGCCAAACTTTACTCCGGCTCTTGGACGGCATACTCTAGAAGTTATGGCTCCGGAAATTAACGAATTGGTCCATCCGGGCAGGAGAAAGTTGCGGGAGGCAATGGAGGCTGTGAGAGATTGCCACGTCGTCCGCCAGCTGGCGGATTCCTCGCAATGACGAACACGGAATACCTTTGTCGAGGATTACAGGATTTGTAAAGTGTAGAATAACAGCATGGGATTAAAGGTTGGGATTATTGGGCTTCCGAATGTCGGCAAAAGCACTTTATTTAATGCCATTATGGGAAAACAGGCGGCGCTGACGGCGCCGTATCCGTTTGCCACCATTGAGCCAAATGTGGGAGTAGTGGATGTACCGGATGAGAGGCTTATAAAGTTGAGAGAGGCGATGTTTCCGGAAGACGATAACAATCAAATAAGGCCAGGCCTTTCCAGACCGCCATTGGTTTTCTCCTCCATCCAATTCGTAGACATTGCCGGACTGGTGAAAGGAGCTTCCGAGGGAAACGGATTGGGAAATAAATTTTTATCGCATATCCGCGACGTGGACTTGATTTTGCACGTCCTGCGGGACTTCGAAGCCGATGGAATTCCCCGCCATCAAGATTCCAAAAATCCTGTTTATGACGCCGAAATTGTGGAAATGGAATTGGAGCTGAAGGACTTGGAGGTGAAAGAGAGAGCTGAAAAATCTAAATCCCCTACTGCTTACTCCTTACTCCTGGATAAACCAGTGATTTACGCAATCAACATCAGCGAAGATAAACTAGCGTCTGTAATCAATAAAGGCCTGGCCTTACCAGAGCAAGGCCAGGCCTTTCCGAACATTGCAAAGTTGCAAGGTCAGACCTTAATATTTTTCTGCGCGAAGATAGAGGAAGAGATCGCTCAATTACCTAAAATTGAGCAAAAAGAGTTTATGAAAATTTACGGGTTGGATTCCTCGGGACTGGATCGAATAATTACCGAATGTTTTCACAGGCTGGGATTGATTTCTTTCTTCACTGCCGGAAAAATAGAAGTAAAAGCCTGGCCAATTAAAAAAGGCTCCACCGCCCCCCAAGCCGCCGGCGCCATCCATTCTGATTTTGAAAAATTATTTATCCGGGCAGAAATTATTGAGTGGGAAAAAATGGCAGAGGCCGGATCGTGGACCGAGGCAAAGGAAAAAGGCTGGGTCAGGACGGAAGGAAGAGAATATGTTATGAAAGATGGAGAGGTGTGTAATTTCTTGATCGGAAAATAATAGCAATTGACAACCTCTAAGGATTCATCTACGCTTAAGATTAAGCTGTGATCCATAAGCCTAAATTTTTATCGCTTGTTCTGTCAATCTCTGTTTTAGCAATTATTGCTTACGCAGTAGTATCTGTCGATGGTGGCGGCTACGATTTAAGGAGGAAAGCCTCCCAAGACAACCAAGCGCTCACAACCGAAGCAGAACTTATTCAGCAAACTAAAGATCAAACTTTGGCGCTGATTAAAACCGCTCAAAAACCCACGGCTGATGCCAAAAAACAAGCTCAAGCCAGAAAACAAATTGCCGTCAAGCTGATGAAACAGAATCCGGCCGAATTTTTGAAAATCGCCATTCCGGAAAAAATCAGCAGTAGCCTGCCAGAAGAAGTCAAACCTGAAGTAGAAGCCGAAGTCAGCCTTGAAGGCGAAATCCAAATAATCCATTACGACAATTTTGACTCCAAACAATCGCAAACGGAATATTTCCTTAACACCGGCGACAAGCAACGCCTTCAACTGGTTTTTACCGGAACCGACAATGCAATCCAACCCAATTCAAAAGTAAAAGTTAAAGGATATAAGCTGGAAAATATCCTGGCTGTTCAAGCGGGACCAAAAAACTTGGAGGTTATTTCTAGCGCTAATATAAAACCCCCTATTTCACCGGAAGTTAAAAAAGTGGCTGTTTTCCTGTTTAATTTCACCAACGAACGGTCAGAACCCTGGACAACCGACGAAATCAAATCCCGGACATTTACCGCCAATGACTCTGTCAACAGCTACTACAAAGAAGTATCAAACGGGAAATGGGCTTTAGCCGGCAAAGTTCAACCGGAAGGCGACGTTTTCGGCTGGTTTTATCTGGAAACCGAAAACACCGGCTGTAGAGCAACCGAATGGACGGAGATGGTTAAAGAACAAGCTAAAAGCCAAGGTATTGATACTGATGGCTACGATTATTATATCTGGGCATTTCCCTATTCCCCTTGCTGGGCGGCAGGATGGGCGGAAATCGGCGGCCAAAATTCATGGATCAATAATTCATATTCAACTTATAAAAATTCTTTGGTAACTCATGAATTAGGCCATAATTTTGGCTTTTTTCATGCCAGCTCTTATGATTGCGTGGATAATGAAAACCACCGGGTAACAATAAGCCCCAACTGTTCCAGAGTGGAATACGGTGATTATTTTGACGTTATGGGTATAAGCCATAATCATATTAACAACTACCGGAAACTTTCCCAGGAATGGATGCCTAAACGAAATAGCCTTAAAATAGATAAAACTGGAAGCTATGATTTATATCCCAGCGAAACCAATTTAAGAGATAAAACTCAAGCCTTGATCATTCCCCGGACAAAAAATCGTGACGGAACTGCCATTGAGTCGTATTATCTGGAATTGAGAAAACCATTTGGCGTTTTTGACGATTTTGGCTCTGGCGACCCGGTCGTAAATGGAATAACCATCAGGCTGGTTTCAACCTTATATCCCTTTGATTACTCATATTTACTCGACGCTAATCCCGGATTGGGATGGTTTACCAATGCCCAATTGGCGGCCGGACAAGTATTTAATGACGTTTCCCGGGGAATAAAAATTAAAACCGAAATCGTGAAACCGGAAAAATCAGCTAAGGTAAGCATAAACTTGACAAAGCCTGAGTGCGTTCGTGCCAAATCGACGATCAGCCTTTATCCTTTGGGACAATGGGGGAAACCGGGAGAACAACTGTGGTACTACGGAAATATTAAAAACAACGACAGCTATGGCTGTAAACCGGCAACATTCACTATAGAGCCAACGCTGTTGACCGGATGGACCCAATCGGTTGATCCAACCAACAGTTTCAAAATTAATCCTGAAGAAACAGTTTATTTTAATTTGTCAGTTAAATCGACCGCAGAAACTCCGGCCGGATACTACACTTTCATCGAAACCGCGGCCCATTCCGCCGGCCGCCAGTATTCCGCTTCGGTGGCGGCAAACTTAAATATTTATATTCTGGATCTTGATCCGCCCCAAGTTAGGATTTACTCTCCGCAAAACAATGACAAAGTGTCCGGACAAATCAATATCAGGGCCGAAGCGGCCGACAACATCGCCATGGGATATGTTGAATTTTTTCTGGACAATACAACGTCTTTGGGTAAATTTTTATCCGAATCAAGCGATTATTCCGCTTATTGGGATTCAACAACGGCGCCGGACGGCGAACATACTTTTTCCGCCGAGGCGTTTGACCGTTCGGACAATTCTGCCAAATCTGCGCCTATCGCTGTCAGAGTAGAAAATCATACCCCGGTTTCACCCACTCCGCTACCCTCTAAAGTTTTAACTCCACCGCCGACGCCGACACCGACGCAAACAGCTTCTATTTCGGCTACTCCAAAACCCACCAACATGCCAACTCCGGCACCGATCCCGACTCGTAAGAAGTTATTTTAAGGATTTTTGATAAGAGAATGATAGATTTCCTCGTATTCCCTTGCTGAATGATCCCAAGAAAAATCTTCCCGGAGACAATTCCCGACCAGACGGCGCCAGCAGCGGAACATCCGGTTTTCGCGGCAGTTTGAATTCACGCTGAAAAACGGCCTTATTTTCGGCTCGGCGGTTGAGGGACTGCCATAGGACTTCTTCAGCGTGGGTTTTGGAAACGGTATTGACAATATCGGCATATTTTATTCCCCTGTCTTACAAGGATCTTACAAGGATCGCATCCTTCAGTATTATCCTTCGGAATCAATAGTGTAAGGAAATATTCTGGCGCCTTCGTCAATCTCCACCCCTTGATTCACAAACTTTCTATACTCAAGTTTATCATTTCCAAAATATGACAAGGTTAGACTAGGATGGGTAAATTGATTTTTGGGGTCACCTTTTCCTGACCAATAAGAATAATAATCGCTCCATTTCCAATTTTCGGGAAATTTTACCAAACCGGCATCAACCGGATTTAAATGGATGTAACGGTTTACCAGAACCGCATAAGTATCGTCGGGGATTATCTTAATCTTGTATCTTCCCTGAAATAAAACCCCTTGCCTGTTATGCCTATAATTAAATTTTTGGCAATAAGTAATGCACAGCCGCCGCATCAATTCTGAAATCGTCTGGAAAGATCGCATTCTTCCGTTAAGCTCTTTGAGCTGGCCTTCGGGCTGTTCAAGTTGAATCATTAAATGATAGTGATTGGGCATTAAACAATACGCCACCAACTTTAATAAATTTTTAAATAAGCCATTGCTGCGCGGATCGGCGCTATAAGAAACAGGAATGGTACTCAATGAACGCGGTAAAGATGACGGAAAACCGATTATTAAATAGCGAAGAATGTCTTCAAAGTCCTGGTAGTCTTGGTTATCAAGAAATGTTTTTGCTTTACCTGCTCCACGGTTATAAATATGATAGATGCCGCCTGATATGAAGTCCGGACGAATAATCGGCATTTCATTACAAGGATCGCATCCTTCAGAATTAATGTCAAGATGCTAAATTGCAGAAATTACAAAGACTTACAAGGATGTTTACAAGGATGCGATCCTTCATATTGACAAAAGTTAAAGTTAAGTATATAAAAATATCAATATGATGTTGAAAAGTCTGAATAACAGGAAAGTCTTTTTGTCCGCTGACGATCATCTCCAAATTGCCCTTTACTTGACCAATCAACCAAAATCAATTAAATGGCTAAAAAGCTGGCTGCCGCCTGGATATGATCATAAAAATATATATTCGCTTTTAACCAGATTAAAAACCCGGCAACTCATTTCCCAAAGTGCGACAGGCCAATTTTTGCTATCGGCCATTGGCCGGAACCGGCTGCTTAAGCTCTGTCCCCTGCTGTCCGGCAGGCCGATGCCGCTTGGATATTTATTCATCGCGATTTTGGATTTCAACGGCCCCTCACCCCGAATCAAGAAGGATAAGAAGAATCAGGAGGATAAGAGGGTGCAAATTTTAACAAAAATTCTTCGGCGCTGGGGTTGGGGCAGGCTAGCCCGCGGAATCTACCTGACCGGAAGCCAGACAGCGGCCAAATTCTTAAAGGAGAGATTGCTTGAATTAAGGCTGTCGGAAAAAATAATTCAGGGGAAACTAGCGGTGGATGAAAACCAGAAAAATACGGCTGACAGAGTTTTTAATTTAACCGCCCGCAATTCAGACTGGCGTTTAATTATTGACCGGATCAATGAGTGGGAAAGAATTGGTGCATCTGAGAAAGGCTTACGGATTATCCGGAAAGATTTTTTGATCTTGCTGGTCACCGAGCCATCGCTCCCCCGCGACCTGCTGCCGGAATCCTATTGGATGGAAGAGGCAACGGAAATGGTTAAGAATGGCTAGAATGGTTTAGCCACAAAAGGCCAGGCCTTTTGTGGCTGCAATCATTTCCGTGGTTTCGGGGCGGCTTTTAATATCCGGTCATGATCTTCAAGACGGCCGGTTTTTTTATACATCACGGCCAGATTGTTGTAGGCGTCCGGCTGATCGGGAAAATCATTAACAGTCTTAGAGAATATTTTTATTGACATTTCCGAATCCCCTTTTAGGTTATAAGCCGCTCCCAAACCCAGCCAGGCGGCGTAAAGAGACGGATCGATTTTTAAGGCTTTCTCAAACCCCGCCAAAGCCTCGTCTCCCTTTTGCAATTGCACCATGGATACTCCATAGTCATTCATATATTGGGCGGCCTGTCTTAAGTCTTTGGGGGTTAAGTTACTTTCGGCCAAAGGCCGATCCGCCTCTGGCGGAAAGTTACCTATGCTTTTTTGGGAAGAAAACAGCTCGTATGCCTTCAGGAATTTTCCGGCGGAATCCTCGTACTTCCCCCATCGCAGATATGCGGTCCCGAAATTGCTCCAGTAGTCGGCATTTTCCGGCTCCAACTCCACCGCTCTAGCTAATCTTTTGACCCCTTCTTCGTACTTTCCGGCGGCGGCCAAAACCACGCCGTAATTTTTATTTGCCCGGGGCTTATTGGGAGCTTTTTGGTAAATATCAGCCCATAGCCGTACTTCGTTACCCCAAACGTAGGCGCGGCGGAGGGTGGCGATAGAAAGTAAAGAGTAAAGAGTAAAGAGTAAGAAGTAAAAAAGAGAACTTTGAACTTTGAACTTTGAACTTTGAACTTGAGCAATGACTCCAGTCATTGCGATAATCAACCCCACCATCGGCAAATACATCCGATGTTCGTAGATTAAATCGGCAATTGGAACGACCGAAGATTCGGGGAGAAGAGTCAGGTAGAACCATAAAATGCCAAAGCCGACTAGCCGGAGAGAAAATGTTGAATGTTGAATGTTGAATGTTGAATTAACAAAGCGTGATTCGTCATTCGTCATTCTTAATTCGTCATTCGTCATTCGACGGCCTGGCTTAAATAAAAACCACAAACCGGTGCCAATTAATGCTAAATGCAACAAACCCCTAGCGCTAGTTTTGAAATCCAGCGCCGTCGTTAGGGGATAATCGTAGTCCAAAGTCTGCCTGACCGGCAGAACCGCCAACCGCAGATATGTGCCAACGACATTAATCTGGGTTAAAAAATAATCATGACGGGTCAAGTCCACGGCTTTTTGCTTCAGAGCCAAAGAGTCTACGGCTACGGACACTATCTCGTTTGGATTTCCGGTGCTGCCATAACTGCTGGAGATAATTTGAAGAGGGATTTTGAGGGAGAGGAGGAAGAAGGGGAGAATAAACAATGTTGAATGAAGAATGTTGAATGTTGAATGAACAGAGCGTGATTTTTCATTCGTCATTCGTAATTCGTCATTCGTCATTAGACTAACGAGCAGAAGGGCTACCGGCAGAGTTACGGTGATTTCTTTGGAGTTGAAGGCGAGAGCCGCGCTGATAAGCGCGGCGAAATAAATAAGAAGTTTGCGAACCTTACGTCCGTGGTGTGAAGTTTCGTAAACTTCACAATAAAGGATGATAGTTAAAAGATAAAACATCGCCGCCATTGAGGTAAACCGCTGGGCGACGTAGGCTACGGCTTGGGAGTTGAGGGGGTGGATTAAGAAAAGAAGGCCGGACAAAGCAGAAATGTTGAATGTTGAATGTTGAATGTTGAATGAAAAAGCTTTCGATTTTTTATCATTCGTCATTCGAAATTCGTTATTCGTCATTTTCTTGAGGAGCAATGCGACGAGAGCCGCTACCATTGTCGCGTTAACTACGTGAATCAGCAGATTCACCCACCGGTATCCGGCCGGATCTTTCCCCCACCATTGCCAATTCATAAGGAAACTCGCCCGGACAAGATCGCGAGTCCCGGTCCAGCCGTCGGAATGGGCGGTAAAACGGAAAGTTGAGCTTAATAATTGCGGCAAACTCCGACCGGTTAAAACTTTTTCATCCAGAATTTGGGCGTAATCATCGTACTGCCAAGGCCCGGACAATGACGGAGAATACAGAACGGCAGCGATGAGGAAATAAACAAAAAACAATCCTAGCCAAAAGTAATTTTTATTAATAGACAAAATTCAAAACTCAAATCTCAAAACTCAAAACCTAGCTAAAAACTAAAAGCTATCAAAAAAAATTCTGCTCAATCAAACTTATGGTTGTTAAGTTTTGCGCTTTACGCTAGGCTTTGCACTTTGCACTTTGAGTTTTACACTACTGTTTCGATTTGTATTTATTAATCGCTTCTACAACCCGGGAGTCATCTTTCAGCGGCTCCCAGAAAAGAATTTTGTTTCTGGATAAGACCAAAAGATCGGTCGGGGCCTGAAACTGATCGGTTAATTTCACCAATTCAAATTCAGCCGCGGCCTGATCCTGACCGGCGGTCACATTCAAAGTAAAAACATCGGTCAATCTGGGTTCATCGCTGTCGCTATCCTGCATTTTTCCGAAATAGACCTTGCCGTTTTCCATGTATATGGCGACATAGTCGGATTTTGATTCTGGAGGGTGAACCTTAGAGCTCCCAAAGGTCCAACCTTTCGATAAACCGGACACGGATTTGCCGATCTTATCCCCTATCCCTTTAATGTCCACTCCCCCAACCAACAGGGCTACGGCCACGCCGGCTATGGCGGCAAAGAGAATGGGAACTATAAGCTGACGGATGGTGGATGATATATTATGCATAGAAATTTGAGTGCAGTGATTTGGTGACGAGTAATGGAAATTTGTGATTAGAAATTGGGAATATCTAATTTCCAGTTTCAGATTTCTATTACTTGTCTCTATCGCACTACTCTCTATTATCTTTTAATTTTTCCCCTCCCCATATTGTTTTATCGCTTCGACGACTTTTGAGTCGTCTGACAACTGTTCCTGACGCTCGATGTGCTGTTTATTGATATAAATATAGTCCTGCGGTTGATGAATTTCGGTGCCGACTTTGATGATCCTGATATTTTCAGCTTTGGCAGACCTGACTCCCGGCTGATAATAGAAGACGTTGGTCATGGTCACATAATTTTTATTCTGTTTGTCTTTCTTGCCGTAAAAAATCTGGCCGGAATCCAGATAAACCGCCCAAAATCCTTCGGAATCTTTTGCCGAACCCGACTGTCCAAATGGCTTAATTTCTCCCGACAGTAGTTTTTTGCCTCCTGATAACCAACCCGGCTGTCTGACGGCCAAAACCAAACCTACGAAAATAACCGTGGCGATCGCAAAGACTTTAGCCTTAAGGTTAAAATTCAAAATCTGTTTGCCGGACAGTAGATTTTCCATTCTTAAATTAAATGTACGCCAATCTACTTAAAATTGCAATAAGGAAAAAGCGTGAAGTTTCGTAAACTTCACAAAAATAAGTTTACGAAACAATTTGGAGAGGCTAAGGGAATTTAAGAGAGATTAATTAAAGAGCCGGGGTAACGGTCGGAGCCGGGGCTTCAGTTGGGATTAAAGTCGGGGTAACGGTCGGGATTACTACCGGAGTCGGAGTAACAGTCGGTCCGCCAGCTGGCGGAACAGACGGAATTATCACGGGTGTAGCTGGCTCAACTAGTTTTACTTCTTCTTTGACTGGTTCTTTAACCGGCACCACGGCTGCCGGCAATCCGATTCCCGGCTGGACTAGCATTTCGGTGGCGCTGACCGCGACTCCCAATCCCTGTCCGCCTTGGCCATCAGTGGTTAATGTTCCGGTTTCGCTGACAAAGTATCTGGCGCCTGTAGTCAATCCGGTCATATTGCCAACTTTGCCGGCAATGGCGACCTTTACCTGTTCGCCAGCAGCCACGCTCAGCGTGGCTACCCCAACGACTGCCTTGCCGGCTCCGGCCCGATAGGCTTTACCGTCAGCTCCGACTGCTACCGGATCTCCGGCTGCGATTGAAGCTCCGGCTGTTAAGTTAGTGACAACTGCACCGGCAACTTCCAAGTTTCCACCGATTCTCAAATTGCCGACGATGATGACATTCTTGCCGAAAGTGGCGTCAGCCATAACTTCAACTTCACCTTCAAATGTAGCTTTTCCGCTGACTTTTAGTTCTTTACCGACAGTCAAAGCCTTAGTGACAATCAGATTCGGGAATTCTGTCGGCGGAGCGGCAATGGTTACAGTCGGCGCGGCGACAGTCGCGGCTCCGGCGACGACACCTGTGATGCTATTGTCTAAGTTACTTAAGGAGCCTAGGTTACTTACCGTATCAGTTTGAGCGGATGTCGCGGCAGTCAGGGCGGCGGTGGGGTTGGGCTGGGTTCCCAAGACTTGGGCGGCCTGATATTCTCTCTCTAATTCTTCAACAACTTCGGGGAAGTACCAACTGACGTTGACGAAAGTCATAACTTTGCCCTCGGTAGCGCTGTTTTCAAAATTCGCATCTTCTAAAGCCATGCCCAAAGTCATACCCTGTTTAGTAGCTTTCATGGCATAGCCGGCCTTAGTGGAAGCCACTAATCTGTCGCCGACTTTAATCGCCCCATTTTCATTGCTGACTTTGACCGGAACCCGTCCGACCAAGGCAATTAAGGGTTTGACTGATGATCCCTTGATGGCGCTGCCGCCGACTTCAAACGAACCTTCGTTGATTCTGATGGCCGGAGTAGTGGAAACTACGCCCAAGACTTTTTGATAGGCGTACCGGCTCATCTTGACTGTGGCTCTGGAGCTGGCATCAGCTACGACGACTGTTCCCGGATCAACTGGTTCAGAAGCCGGATAATACTCAGCCAAGTCAAAGACATCTCCGGGATCATCAGTCGCTTCACCAGTCACCTGGACAAATAATCTGCCATCGCTGCCGGCTGGACAGGCGGTGCCGCCGTCAGAGCCGCGGATACACATCCGGCCGTAAACAGTGGTCAATTGGCCAGCGCGACCGAGCTCGGTGCCGGTCTCGCCCCACAAACTTGCGGTGGTTGAAGACACAATCTTGATAGTGCTATTGCTGGACAGGTCAAGAGTGCCAGCGCCTGAGTTAATTAAAATAGTATTGCCGGACAAATCAATTCTGCCGGTGCCGGCCCGGACCACAATGTTAGAGTTATTGGCTGAAGTATCCAACCGCAATGTTCCGGCTGACCTAAAGATCATGTCGCCATTACCGGCCGCGCCTGATGTTGACAGGTCAATTCCGCCGTTGGTGGCTGCCAGCCTGATGGCTGAATTGGCTCCGGTGCCGGTTCCACCGGCTGTTAATACAAATCGTCCTGCTCCGGTATTGGCAATTATGTTGGCGCTTGTAGCTGAAGTATCCAGTTGGAGTGTTCCGGCTGATAATAATCTCATATCTCCGTTTCCATTGGCATTGCTGGATGATAGCTGGATTCCACCTCTGGAAGCTCTGATTCCGACCGCGGCTATGACGTCATCCTGAGCAGTCAAAGTGGTAGTTCCCACATTTGCCAATAAATCACCTGTGCCGGAGTCTACTAATATATTGTTGTTGTTGCCGGAAGTGTCCAGTTTCAATGATCCGCCGGCTCTTAATCTTAGTTCACCCAATCCACCCACGCCTGAAGTAGAAATGTCAATTCCGCCGTTGGTGGCGAGTAGAGCAATAGAGTTAATGGCGGCTTGATTACTGGTCAGACTGATTTGAGCGGTGTCGGTCATGGCGTAAGCTCCGGTGTAGGTGTGGGT
>ORJL011187090.1_pt1 | contig 89210 bp, 93 predicted proteins | sample 1779941 | NCBI WGS metagenome assembly ORJL01 (sample SAMEA104232317, study PRJEB22302) | groundwater metagenome | biome: forest; feature: aquifer; material: groundwater | place: USA | collected 2011-08-07 | depth 5.8 m | reverse complement strand
GTTGAGGGCATACAGCAGGGCGACAACTTCCGGGCTTTCCTGGTCACCATGTCCCGCTTCCACAACTATAGCCTGGGCAACCAGATGCTCATCATGCTGCAGAAGCCGGGTGCCACCCGGGTGGCCGGCTTCAACACCTGGAAAGACCTGGGCCGCTGGGTGAAGAAGGGCGAGGGAGGCATCGCCATACTGGCGCCGATAATGCCGCCAAGACGAAAGCCAGATCAACAAGACAGGCAGAAGGAAGACGCGGCAAAGGGCGAGGAGGAAGCGGAGCAGGAGTTGGCGGAGCCCAGACCTTTGACCTTCAAGGTGGTCTACGTCTTCGATGTCAGCCAGACCGAGGGCAAGCCGCTGCCTGAGTTCGAGGCGCCGACCCTGACCGGGGATGCCAACGAAGGGCTGTTCTCCCATGTCCTGGCGCTGGCCAGAACGCAGGAGCTGCGGGTGAGCTTCGATCCCATGCCGCACCAGGACCCAGGGGTGAAGGGCTTCTACTCGGGCAAGACCATCTGGGTGCGACCCGAGGAATCCAGGGCCCAGCAGCTGAAAACGTTGCTGCATGAACTGGGCCACTACTACACGGAAGGGGTGTTCCACATACCCAGGTCGGACGCTGAGACTATCGCCGAGAGCGTCGCCTTTACCGTGGGGGCGCACTTCGGCTTCGATAGCGGCACCAGGTCATTTCCCTACGTGGCACTATGGTCCAAGGACAAGAAGGTCCTGGAGCAGAACCTGGCGACGATACGACGGGTGGCAGCGAAGCTGATCGAGAGCCTGGAAGAGGTCGAGAAGAAGGCAGGCAGAAGCGCATGGTGATCGACCTCAGGCCGGCGAGGGGCGGCTTCCTAAGGCCCTTCGGCTGCGGCTGGTTCATCCGGGAATACCTGCTGGGAAACGGTCCGGAGGGTTCACAGGCCATAGACCCCGAACACGGTGCCGCCCAGTCGGACATCAACTTCGAGTACAAGGAGGCGCTGGCCAGGGCTACCGCCAGGGAGCGCGCCGAGAGGATTATCAGCCGCCTGGTAGTTAGTGGAGCTGATGTCACTGAGGAGGATGCGGAGAACATCTACCAGCGCGAGCTGAAGCGAGTGTCACGGAAGTTCACCCACATGAGGTACCACTCGTTCCTGATGTACTTCGGCGTACTCAAGCGGCTTGGTTGGGTGGAGAAAACCGGGGACAGCGAGGCGTCATCAATTCAGGACAACTACCTGCCAGCACCGAACCGCACTTACTACCGCATTACCGAACAGGGCAAACAGGCCGGTGACGACCCCTGGTCGAACCCGCTGTTTACGTTATACCCCGAGATAGGCCCCAGCCACATGGGCAGGCGGGATTAAGACATGCGGTTCAAAATGTTGAACCCTCAGTCGCCAAATGCGGGAATTGACTGAAGTTAATCGCTGGAGTGACTGCCGGAAACTACAAGTGTGGAAAAGGAAGAAGGGCTCGTTCTTCATTGGATGGATGATCATCGTTCGTGTCGTTTTGCGTCTCGACTCGAAAGGTAGTCACCCGCTCCAAAGAACGGTTCGCCATCAAGGTTCAATCTTTCGGCCTTTGCAAGAATGAAATCTTGGGGATCCGCCTGCCCAGTCAGAATAGTCCGAAGATCGTACCCTTCCATAAGGATTATGGACTTCTCCGTATTTTGTTTCAATAATCGTGGCACACCATCAGACCAACCGTTGATGGAAAGAAACAGGCCCATAGTCTGCTTTCCTGACCGGTCAACTTGACCCTTCAACCCATCGACTTCGCGTATGTCAGCTAGTTTTTGGCGCCAACGGCATTCGACCAAATAGTGCCAGCCTTCAATCTTCAGGGCACCATCAATCTGTTCGTAACCCTCGTTCCGGGTAAAAGGGCGCACTACCGGGATCTGGTGTAGATCGAAGACTCGGTTCAGAAGATCCTGCAGAAGATATCCTCGTTTTTGTGGATCGTCGCTAACGGCCATCCCGTCAAACATCATTAGGAGGAGTTCCATCTGCTTCCGGGTGACTTCCGCTTGGCCCTTTTCCATCCGTTCGAGTTCTTCTTTGCGGGCAAGTTCTCTCTGCTTGGTTTCCCGGGCCTCCATGACCTCGATCGTGCCAAGAAGTTCCCTTGCCTTCTGGACCGTAGCACGAGCCGCGTACTCATCTTTGGCCAAATGGAATCGATCCCAGTTAGCGGCAATCTCAATGATCGACCTCAAGACGCTCTGGCAATCGTTACGAGCCTTCAAGGCGTCCAAAATGAGAGGGGCAATTTTCCTCTTGGAAAGGACAGTTCCAGTTGATGCGTCACGTTTGTACATCAGAGGACCATAAACCTCCGTCGGTACTCCCGCTGGTCTCAAAATCATTTCGGCCATGGTGTGCTTTAGGTCGACCAGGCTTGCAATTGCCTCGATCGCAAGCCGTCTCGCCTCGACGTCAGAGTCCATCAGCCGTTCCTCAATCTGCGAAGCATATGCCGCATGTCACCCATCACTTGGGGACAAATGCCCCCGACTCAACTGCTACCCTGTTTCTGGTGCGAAATAGGGCACATTTTTATCAAAGCGTCTACTGCTTCCGATACCTGTTCAGGATGGCCTCTGCTTCTTCTATAGCTGCCTTTGCGTCTTCAGGTCCAAGGAATGTCTTGGCGCCAAAATAGATGTGACATGCCTCGTGCTCGTGTAGGCGAAGCAGGTTTGCCAATTCCGAGAATGTGTAGCCCATCTCGCCACTATATGTACCCAGAATTTCTTGCATCAGCGTCGGCTTTTCAACCGGAAGGTCCAACTCAATGGGTTCCTGCATTCTGTACCCAGCCTTGCCCAGTTCAACCCACATTGTCTTGGCACGCCTTGGCGTAATCTCTCCTATTTCTCGGGCACGTTGCAGCAGCGCAGCCATCGACACCTTCCAGTAAGGCTTGAGAGTAGCTAGCTTTTCGAGAGAGAGATTGACCAAGTACGGGCGTATATCATCTTCGGGCATCAAGAATTCAGCGGCGAATTCATTGGCCTGCCGCTCTATGTCCGGATTCGGGTTATCCTGGTGCATGATAATATGGCCCAACTCGTGACACAACGAGAACCGCAGGCGGTCCCCTGGGATATTCAGATTGGCAAACATAAGTGGCGGCATGTTTGGCGGCCAGCAGCTCGTCGCGTCGATGAGTCTTGTTTCGAAATCCACCGGTATTACCATGCCGCGTGCTTCCTCGATAGCCCTGGTCACGTTGCTGACAGGGCCTCTAGGTAAACGCCACGCTGCCCTTACCGCCCGTGCTACGTCGCGGACGCTCCCATTGAATTCATAGAGGTCAAGCGTCTTGATGCCGATGTCTCCTATTTCCACTCCGCTGAGCAGGTCGGCCAAATTCATCCGCCGGATCTCTATTTGGGCCTGATGCTTTTCGAGTATTCTTGTCGGCACGTTGTGACGCTTACGATGATACAGTTCGCTTATCCCTGGTCCGCAGACACGTTTACTACTAGTAAAGAACTCTACAGGATAGTCTAGCACCTTGCTGATCTTCTGCAAGCTTTCGCTCGGCAACTCTCTGATGCCACCTTCTATTTTGGACATCCACCCAGGCGACACCTTGAGCACGGTTGCCAGATCTCGCTGCGTTAGCCCCCTGGATTGCCTCGCCAATACCAGCATTTCAGGATTGAAGTACTCCTGGCGATTCACCATTTTGGCCTTCTCCTCAGGCGGCGTGTTCAGTGACCGCTTTTTTCTTCGGAACGACACCTATCGGCTTTGGAAAACTTGACACTAATTGAGACTCAGGAATCATTGTCGGCTGACCTAGAGAATCCAACTTCCATTCCCAGCTGTTGTCGGATCCTTGGGGGCAAACTACGTATATAGCCTCGATACCCGTCCTCAGACTATTCAGTTTGTACCCGGCGATCAGATTGGCTATTGGGCTAGGCATGTCGGCCAGCTCGAGTTGGCAAGGGAACTTCAGAGGGATCTGGCTGTTGTAGGCCAATACCGTGTTCGTCAGTATGTTGCTCGGGCGCTTGTTGTGGTTCAGTTTCTTGAGCTTTACTTCGATACGCTTGTCTGGTTGCTGCCCAATGACAACGTGGATCCTCCCGTGCCGAACAACGAATTGCACGTCAGCCCGGTTCCCCAGGATGTCCTTGGCATGGTGAACCATATGGTCATTGACGAACATCGCCCTGGTTGTGCCGCTGCAGATAGCTCGCGTCTTTTCATCAAGTCCATTGAAGTCTTTGAACCCCTCGTTAATGGCCTCTAGGAGCAGCTTCGCCAGGTCAGGATTGATGATCTCCTTAGCTTCAGATAAGGAAATACCCATGTCACTCTCTCCTGCCAGTTTGTTGGGAGAAGCATACCACATTGCCCGTCCGAATGCAACGAATAGTTGACTTATTTGTTGACCTGTTCCCCCCGAGGGTACCCAAATTATAGCTAGTTCTTGACATATCCCAAGTTGTCCTTTTGTTGGATGATATGTATGCAAGCTGAAACAGCTTCGCAGGAACCTTACCAACTGAATACAGCATGACCTAGGGCCGCAACACGGCCCTGTCTATGGGAAACTAGCCCATAGGCCGCGCAATGGTATGCGCGGGGTCTATTGCTACCAGCACTTTTAATATGGTGCGAACGAAGCGTTGCCGCTGGAATATGGTACGACGCTATCGCCCCCGAACTAGCCATTGCGGGTTGAACGGGCGATTGCTGGCTACTGATTAGGTCAATGCCATGACCGAAACGCAAGCGGCACAGGCGGCGCGCTAGGGTAGCCCGATAGTCACGGCGACATCGGGCAAGCTGAAGCTGTATCAGATACCGTGAACATATAGACCGAGTGATTGCACAGGCGCAAGCTATGCAATGCCACGGAAAAGGGGCGGAAGGTAGACTTTCGCGCCGTGGTCGAACCTAGGCCGCACTCGGCCCGAACGCAAAGCCTAGAGGCAAAGTCCGACAACTGAACGGGCGAAGCAGAGCGTCATGCGCCAATCTAACGAAAGAAAGAAGGACGCATGGACAAGAATAGCACAACCCAATCCAAAAGCCCCAGCTACGTTTCCGCCCTGCTGATGCCCCGCGCCCAAGCGGCCAGCGACAAGCGCGTGTGGTCGGTTCCCCTGGCCGGAGTGTGGGTTCCGTTCTTCGTGGCGACGAACACCGCCGGAGAGACGGATATCGCCCCCGATGTACTGGGCGCACCTATCCGTCTGCAGCGCAATCAGGACGGAACGCCGAAGTTCTCAAAGAACGGCAAGCCCGTACTCCGCACCGTCAAGGAACTGTCCGACCAGATCCGCCTGGTGCGCGAGAACTTCGTATTCGGCCTCATGTCCTACACGGCGAACATCCAAAAGACCATGAACGCCGAATACAAGGCGCAAGTCAACGCGGCGGAGATAGCCGGAACGCCCATCATCAAAGGCGATGGGGACGCCGTAGTCGCATACCTGGAGCAGGTCAAAGAGCAAGCCCAAGAGAAGGTCGAGCACTCCGCAACACCTGCGGACGCGGAGAAGGAACTCGTACCCGCCTGATAACACAGGCGCATGACGCTCCGCTTCGCCCGTTCAGAGTAAAAGGGGGGAAACATGAGATTCCCGAAATGGGCGACCCCCCAACGGCGGGCTTGCTTGGTGGAACTGTGGGAACGCCACGGTCTTTCCTGCCTTCAAGGACATAGGCTCTGCCCTCATGTGGAGCACTACGCCCACGAACGGCACAAAGTCACCACGGTTGCTGTCCCCGTACTCCAACAATGCTACACACGGGACGGCAATCCCAGAGAGGGTATGTTCGTGGAAGGATTCGCCATGGAGCAAGTGGGCGTCACTACCACGGAACTGATTGACGCCTACGCCTTGCACGAACGGGAACAGGTGCGCTACTGGGTGCAGGACGATTGTAGCGAACGGGCCGCTATCCGCGACATGGAGAAGCGCAGGCTTCACAACTCGCTGAAGCTGACGCATCGCGGCCAGTTCGATTCAATCCGCCGCGAGATATTCCTGGGCAACCGGCCTCTGTTCGAGGTGGTCGGCATAGGGGTAAGCGGAGCCACCCACAAGAGGATAGCCAAGATAGTCATACCTGGATTGCTCAAGACTGTCCTGTGGGTTGACCTGAGTGGCGTCAAGGCCGAAGGCAGTAAGAACAGTCGCCGCAAGCTAGCCCGTTACAAGAAGGGTGTCGCCCCTCAAAGCGTGGAAGCACAGATAACCGAGACTTGCCGCCGTGTGGCGATAGCGTACCTAGAGAAGGCGTCCAGAGCGTAGCTCTGGGCGTCTTCTCGTATGTCCCCCCGATAGTCAGCACAATAAGAAGGCCGTCCCGTGTGGGGAAGCGAGATCGAGCTTCTCCGTGCGGGACGGCCTAATGCTATGTGAGAGCAGACCGGCCATGCCCGTGGAACTGGTCCCGTGTGTGGATCACTGGAGGTATTTATGAAGCTGCTGTGGCGCTATCCGAAGGTTCAGGTAGGCCCGCTGGAGATATCGGTAGAGCTGACAAAGCGGGAGAAAAAAGTTTGGGCCGACTGTTCGGGCTACTGTCGGGTGTGTCTTTGGGACGGTGGCTGCACTTTGCAGCACAAATTAGAGGCAAAGGAGAAGGAACTTCGACCATCCCTTTGAGAACACGCTGCCCCTCTTTGAAACACTCGGACTTCAGGTCTGCACCGATTGCAGTCTGGCAACGATCGAAGAGGCCTCGCCGGAACGCTACCCGGACGAACACATACCAGTTTCTTGCTCCTGAGAAAGGGGACCATCTATATGCCCATCAACGTCTACAAATGCTGCCTGGTCAGAGAAGGCGCCCCGATCCCGTGGGACCGGCGCCAGCGAGTCAACAATCCTGAGGCCGTTGCCGGTGTCCTGGCCAAGTTCTTTGAGGGCGCCGATCGGGAGTCGATGGTTGCACTTGCCCTGGACACGCGGAACGCCGTCATCGGAATCAATGTTGTCTCCGTCGGCTCTCTGGACAGCGCACCGTCACTCCCGCGAGAGGTATTCAAGTTCGCCGTACTGTCCAACGCGGCCAGCATCATCCTGGGCCACAACCATCCCAGCGGTGACCCCAGCCCATCGATTGATGATATCAGGACGACAAAACGCCTGGTCGACGCTGGCAAGATACTCGGGATCGAGGTCCTCGACCACATCATTGTGGGCGAAGAGGGCCATGCCAGCCTTCGGAATACTAACGAGAATGAGATCTGGCATTGAATTCAGGAAAGGGGGTGAGCTCGTGACACTGAGGGACTTCATCAAAAAGAACCGGGCCGCGATCGACGCGACGGCAAAGCGCCAGGCGCCAAACCTGGGGAAACTGAACGACGAGCACCGCAGGCAATGGGTGCTCAACGACGAGGGCCTCTACAACCAGGCGCGCCGGGAAGGGGTGCGGATTTGACCGAGAACGAAGAGCAAGCCCACGTGTACGCCACGGGGGACATTGTGTCGTATTCCTGGGGGTACGAACAGACCAACATCGACTTCTACAAGGTCATCGCCCGGAAGGGTGACTTCTGCGCGTTGCGGAAGCTCAAGGCGAACTCTACGCACGATGCACAGTCCATGACCGGCACGACCATGCCCAGGGAAGAGTTCGCCGACGAAAAGACAATCCGGCGGAAAGTCCACCGGCGCGACGGCAAGGAATCGGGTTTCGCGATTGAGCACTACGGCTGGGCCAGCCTGTGGGATGGGAAGCCCGAGCACTACAGCACCTACAGTTAAATCGGCCAGAACAGGGGTGATATCTTGCCCAAATTCAAACTGGAGATTGTTACCGAGAACGAAGCCTTCAGGGGCAGCGATGCCGAGGTTGCCCGGATCCTCCGCGACGCTGCCTACAAGGTCGACCGGGGATATCGGGACGGGCGGCTCATGGACGTCAACGGCAACACCGTCGGCAAGTTCAAATTCACAGGCAAGGAAAGAGTGTGAACCATGTCAACGACGATCGACAAAGCGTGCGAGATCCTGCATAAGACAAACGACGGCGACGACCTGGCGCCGGACCACCTGAAGCTCCTGGAGATGGCCGTCAATGGCTTCCTCAACGATAAGGGGAAAGCCGCCTTCGAGCAGCTCTATGAGAGCACCCTGAAGGGCTACGTCAAGCCGTGGCTCCACGGGGTCGAGAACCTCACCATCGACAATGTGGGGTACGTCTACTGGAAGGGAATTCAGGTTGAGCACTACAACCTGGGCTGGCATCGTTCCGAAGAGGCCAAGACCGCAGCCGAGGAAGTAGGGCGCCGCTGCCGGCTCCTGGAGGCCCAGGGCAAGACAGTGAGCAGCAGGTCCGTAATCTGGACATGGGAGGAGGAACCAAAAGTTGAAGCTTAAGCAACTCCTGGACATTGCTAACAAGGGGTACCCCGACGGGTTTCTAGAAGGCTTCTACGACGAAGAGGGCAAATTCAAGGATGGCGTTGAGGGTGACGGCCTGGCCAAGTTCGTCGTGTGCGAAATCGGGGAGACATTCGACCCGAAATCAACCAACCTCGCCCAGCTAGCCGAGGCCGAAAGGGTTATCAGGCAGGCCAGAATAGACCTGTTCGGCGTCGAGAATGCCTTGATCGCGAAACAGGCGAAACGGGAAGTTCATCGCAGGAAAGGGTAGACCATGGCGAAGATAGACGCGAAGCAACCGGAACGAATCGAGAAGGTCAAGGCTCTGATACTCGAAGACATGAAGGCGGGCCTGATCCCGCCGACGGTCCGATCGTTCTCCGAGCTCCACGACCACGTCGACGCGAACGAATATCTGCTGGAAGTATGGCCAGACTGGGACCCCGCCGACGATTGCGTCGCTGAGAACGCCTTGATGGATGCGATCACGGCATGGCTGGCACAGGGCGAACTCGCCAGGTGCTGAGCCTGGCCAGAGAAAAGGGGTGATATTGCATGGACCTTTATTGCTCGCGGTGTGGTGAGCCCTACGATATGGACCACGTCAACTTCGAGATGACACCCGAAGAGAGAGCACGCTTCAAGAAGGGCGAGGGCTGCCCGGCCTGCTATGGCAAGGTAGTTGAAAAGCGGCCCTTCCGCGCCGAGCTCGCCGGCGCCCTGAGTGAGATCCTCGGCGACGATCTCGACGGCCTGGCCGCCGAGATGGAAGACGCCGAGGCCATGCTGGGCGGCAAGTTCTGGGAATAAGGCCGACCGGAAAGGAGGGCTACCCATGCCCAGGATCAAGCTATTCATCGGAGTCGAGGTGTACGGCCTCATCGTGACTGACGTCCACGTATTCACCGAGGAAGAGGCGGCCCACAAGTGGTTCAAAGACTACACCGGAAAGCCGTACACCGAGAAATCGCTGGAAAGTCTGCACGAAGACTACGAGCAGACCAAGATCTTCGAGGTCAATCTGGACCTTGGCCAGGCCGGGTCGTGGCCACTTGCGGCCCAGGCAGGCAAGAACGTCGGTGCAACGACCGGCCCAAATGGCGAGCATATCTGGACGGAGAAAGAGGCGCTCGATTCAATTGGTGAAAACCCCCGGACGCCTGGAAGGCCCAAGCGGGGGAAGGAGCCCCCCGGTGACAAGTAAGCTGCCCACATTCAGGGGTTACACAGTCGATCGCCGGCTGAAAGAATTCCGTCTGTGCAGGAAAAACCGCCCGATTGTGTACGTGCCTTTTGATTCCCGCAAAGGGATGCAGCTGCTGGAAGAATTCGAAAGAAAGGAGGTGACCCTTGCCAAAAGACATACTGATCTATAGCTACACGGACGCAGAGGCCGTCAAGGACGGCGTGCTGGTCGACGTGCATTCAATGGCCAAACGACCCATTAACAGAGTTACCAGGGCGCTGTGGGAGGAGTTCACCGGACCCGCGGGAGAGCTGCCGAAGGCCCTGGGCGGGAGCGCGATCACCGACGCCACGCGCTTGTTGCGCCTGGCAGAGCTTGTCGCACAGAAGATCAGCGCCGGCGAGATCGTCGATGACATGGTGGTCATCGAAGACTACGAGGGGAAGAAGATATGGGCCATGCCCAATGAAGTCTCGGGCTGGACCATGATGTTCCCGGAGGACTACTGATGGCCGAAGAAACTATGAAAAAGAAGGCAAAGGCCGACGGCCGGTGTGACCTCTGCGGCAAGAAGCACGAGGGCGTGTCAGGGTTGGGCCACATGCTGTTGGGACACGGCCCTCTCCCTGGCGCCAGCCGTGCGAAGCGCACGAAGGTTCGAGAGACACTGCCGGCGATCCACTCGGAGCTGGAGAAGGCGGGTTACAGCGAGATGCAGGCGCATCAGATCACCCGCCTGGTATCCGAGGTTCTGCGCAAGGCCGGACTGAAATAGGAAGGATCCCACCATGGTACAGATGAAACCGCTTTTCGAGGGGGACCCCGCGCCCTCCAAAGAAGAACACGACTGGATCGAGGACATGGTCGGGGCACTGACCGACCCCATCATCGTCTATCCCGACACAGGCTGGGAAGATAGCCTGCCGGAGCCGGTCAGGAAACGGCTGCCCATCGACCGACTGATACATCTCATGCGCCAGCAGAAGGGGGAGATCCCCTACGATGTGGCCTGCGATACCGAGGCCCTGCTGTACCTCTTCCCGAGGTCCCTGGCCGCGCCCATGGGCGAACTGTGGACAGACATCTACTGCTACTTGTTCAACCAGGTCATGGAAGGGATGAACGTCGATATCCCGGAGGACTTCAAAAAACACTCGGAGTTGTCGGCCCACAAGATGAATGAGCTTATCAGGCTCAAGATGTGGATACACCGGAAGAAGCTGGAGGTCCGCAAGGCCAGGCGGAAGCGGGCAAAGGCAGAGACCTCCAAGGAAGCTTCTCCGGAGCAGGACATGGTTCCTGCCGAAAACGAACAGCTCGGTCTAGGTTTCTAAGACAAATGAAAGGAGGTGTCTCATGGCCAGGATATTCGTATATGACGGAAGGGAAAACCCGGACCCGGATCCTAACCTCACGCCCGACCAGGTGAAGTCGTTCTATGCCGGCTTCTTCCCCGAGGTCGCCAACGCCGAAATGACGTCGGTCAAGCGAGGCGAGGATACGGTGTACTCATTCCAGCGCAAAGTTGGAGTGAAAGGCCAGGTGCGCGATGGAATCCGCTGACATCGAAATGGTGGTAAAGGCGCTGAGAAGTGTCCCGGAGCAGAAGCTCCTGCTCATCGAGCTGGCCAACCGCGTTGGTGTGAAGAAAGGGGACCTGGACTATGAGCAGCTGCAGGATATGCAGCCCGAAGTCCACCTGGCCCTCTCACAGGCGCAAGCCTATGCCGCCGAGACCGCAAAGGCCACGCAGGCCCTGATCAACCTGAAGTATTGGAGGAGTAGCCGTGTGGGACCTGGGACAGATCATTCAACAGAATAACCAGGCGGCCGTAGACTACATGATGCGCGGCCAGAAAGCTGACCAGCTAGACTCATCTCTCCCGGTAGCCTGGACCCTGGAAATGGTGGCAGCCAGGCTCCGTATCGGCCCGCCATCGCTCTCGGCGCTGATGGACTGCTGCATGGAGTACAAGGTAATACAGAAATTCCTGTTTCTTATCAGGGATTATCTGCCGGAGCATGAAGAGGAGATCCTGAAGCTGACCAGGGACCAGCGGCTGCACCGGTTCAGCTACCTGTTCAGCCAGCGGTATTTCCCCCTGCCGGCCTATGCAGTCGAAAAGGACTTGAGTACCTTTGTAGCGTACCTGCCGGTCTTGCTGGCAGGAATGTCGCACGATTCATACCACGAGCTCAACCTGCACCCCGCCTATGTGCTCCTGCTTTCCCTGGTGGTCTATCCCTACGCCGGCAGCGAGGCCGAGGAGCAAAGGATGGAAGAGCTCGAGTACGAGGCAACCCACGAGGTGGTGCCCTCTCCGAACGGCTTCGGCCAGGTCGTCCATGTCAGGGCGAAGAAGAAGGACCTCAAGGCGAGGCGGGAGATGTTCGAAGCTTCGAGGGGGCCGCGGGTCCCTCTCATCGACAAGGTCCGCCAACTCGTGGGCAAGGAACTGGCCTACAGCATTCCCACGGACGGCTGGGACCCGGAGTGGCTGCACCTGGTGACCGATGGCACGAAATACGCCGGGCTCGGTGAGTTCGCCGACTGGGCCTGCTCACAGACCGGGTGCACCGTCCTCGACTGCAGCTATGCAGACTGCTCTTACATCGAGGGGGCTGGTGAGCCCCTCTTCCAGTGGACACGGCGCAATGTCGAAATACTCACCGAAGAGTGGCCCCGGCTGAAGAAGACCCGGGAGGCGATCGACCGTATCGTTGCCTGGATGGAACAGGACCAGGACCGCAACTTCGGGGAGCTGCTGCACTTCCTGCTGTCGCAGAAACAGCCGAAGAAGAGCAGCCGGCATCCCTATGGTGAGTCTGACCACTGGTGCCCGCTGGAACAAGTATCGGAGGATGATAATGACGACGAAGACAACGAAGCCCAACGAGAAGCCGAGTCCGTTCTCGTGGGCGGTGCCTGAGGAGCTGGGGGTACCCCCCGACCCGCTGCGTCTGCGCCTGGACTTTCACCACCAGGCGGTGACCATGACCTACTTCGATGGGGACGTTGTCGACACGAAGCTGGTGTCGGCCATGGCCGTGGCCCACGCCCTGGCCAGTGAGCTGTCATTCGGCACCGGGTTGCTCCCGGAGAACACGCTCTGGTGGTCTAACACTTCCCGGGGCCCGGTGACCGCGGTGTATGCCGCTCCCCAGGTGTGGAAAGTGGCCCTGCAGGTGACCATCGACAAGCCGGCCCGGCGCCTCCAGATACCGTTACCCGGCCTGGTATTCCTGTGCGCGCCCTGCCAGCCGCCGTATGTCTATGCAGTGAAGAAGAGGCCGGCGAAGCAGACAGACAAGATCTACCGGGCTCCGCTCGCCAACATATTTGCCAACGGCCGCTCCTGCCCCGGCAGCCATACCTACCCGAACGACGTGAGGGAAACGGTCAAGTCTTTCTTCCTTTCCTTCTTCTCAGTGGCCGGCGATCTGCAGAACAGGTCGCACAAGTTCCCCGGCAGCGTCATCAAGCTATGGGAAGACCTGGAGGGCAAGAATAAGTTCCCGCTGGATGACCTGGTCGAGTGCGGCATTGTCGAAAATCTCGTGAGAGCGGAGATTCGTTAGCCATGCAGTTCAGGGTAAAGATGCGAGATACGCCCGCGGAAGCCTTTTTCAGCAGCACCACGATAGTCGGCTGCGGGGGCACCGGTGGCTTCGTGGCCGAAGGCCTGTGCCGAATACTGCCCGTGTGGGAAGACCTGCTGCTGATCGACCATGACCGTGTTGAGCCCCATAACCTGCGTCGGCAGAATTTCTACGAGGGAGACGTGGGCAAGTTCAAGGCCCAGATCCTGGCCGAGCGCCTGGCGCGGCAGTACGCCCGGAAGATAGGGTATTGCACCCGCCCTTATACCCGCCATCTGATGAAGGGCAGCGAGCTGGGAGGGCATTTCCAGACCTATGCCGCCCAGGGGCTCGTCATCGGCTGCGTGGACAATGCGGCCGCCCGCCTGGAGATCCGGGAGAGCCTGCGGTGGCAGAGCTGGTGGCTCGACGCCGGCAACGGGCGGAGCTCTGGCCAGGTCCTGCTGGGTAATGCCCTGGATGCGGAGACCATGGAAAAGGCCTTCAACCTGAAGGACCAGACTGTCTACGCACTTCCGGCTCCCTCCCTGCAGGCTCCTGGGCTGCTTATACCGGCACCGGTTCGGACGCGGGACTGTGCCCAGGCGATAGAGGACGACCAGAGCCCGGTGATCAACCAGGCCATGGCCACGCTGGTCCTGGAGTTTGTGAACAAGCTGATGAGCCATTCCCTGTACTGGATGGGAGCGTACCTCGATCTCGATGCCGGGACGCTGCAGACGGTCCCCGCCAATCCGGAGACTGTCGGCCGGATATTTGGCCTGAAGGCGAACACGCTGAGCGAGAAAGGGCAATAACGTGATACCAGTAGGTTATTTGACGAACCAGGCGGACGGCCTACACGGTAGCCGCGGGGATTACTACAACTATGTCCTGGCAAAGAACGGCCTCTTCATCGAGGCCCGGACACCATTGCTCTTCGCCCGAGTGCCGGTCGTGGCAGCCGAGGTGCGCGGACTAATGCCGCTTGAACCGAAACTCTGCCTGCAGCATGGCCCGATCTCCTACCATCTGTGGGACTTGGCCCTTAACCTGATGCTGGCGAACGCGCACCAGGAAACGTTCCTGGCAATCACCTGGGAAGGAGAGTACCGGCTGCGGTTTCCCCAGCAGGAGCAGGCCAATATGAATGTGAAGTACTCCACGCTGCCAAACACCGTGCTTGACATTCATTCCCACACAGTCAGGGCATTTTTCTCCGGCACCGACGACCGCGATGAGCAGGGGCTTCAGGTCTACGGCGTCGTCGGTAAGCTCACCGGGCGGGCGCAGGTCCTGCTCAGGGCGGGCGCCTACGGTTACTTCGGCATGCTGAAGTGGTCGCAGGTCTTCCAAGGTCAACTCTCAGGCGCCATCGACTTAGCAGTCGAGCGCTCATCTAGTGAAGGCCAGGAGCAGGATCTACTGATGCTTCTGCCAGGCGCAATCATCTGCGGAGAGGAAGGAGGTGAGATATGAAAGTGGTCATCCAAATGATTGGCGACAAGGCGCTGGTTGGCGTCCAGGACGATAACACAGACCCCTTCGTGGAGACGATGCAGTTCGCCACGCTCGAGGAAGTACTCGCTGCTGTCCCGCGTGTTGTGGTCCGGGCCAAAGAACGCTGGGCCACGCAGCCCAAGGGAACAGCGTACCAGGCGCCGGCTCCACCGCCAGTCAACAAGACGGCGACGGCAGCCAGGACGCCAACCAAGTCGGCACCGGCGAAACCGGCAGCGCCCAAAGAAGGGCAAATGACCGCGATGTTCTAACAACATCACAGCACACTACCACACAGCGGAATCGGCGCCCCCCGCCTTGGGCAAGCAGGGGGCTTTAATTTTGCCCAAAAAGGACGTGATACCCATGGAGATACAAGTAAGCAAACTCAGGGAGGTCCTGGACCTGCTCAAGCTCGCGGTACCGCGGAAGACCACATTGCCGGTAACCATGAACGCCTGGCTGGGAGATGGCAAGATAGTGGCCACGGACCTGGATACGGCGGTCAGGGTGAATCTCCCGGACATCGCCGGCGCCTCGCCGATGCTCCTGCCATTCAAAGATGCGCTGGAGTTCCTCAAGCGCGCTCCGGGCCACCGCATGGCAGTCCTAACGGCCGAGGGCAAGTCCGTGCGCATGTCGGTTGACGGCGCTCAGGCAACATTCCAGGTGGAAGACGTCGCGGACTATCCTGTCCTGTCGCCCGTGGAAGGCGAGGGCCAGGGAGTACTCGACGGGGACGCACTGGTCCGGGCCATGCTAGCCGTGGCTCCCTATGCGGCCACGGAAGACACGAGGCCGACGCTCAGGGCCGTCTGCCTTACGCAGGGTGAGACCCTGGAGGCCGCTTCAGCCGATGGATTCAGGTTGGCCTGGGAGACAATCCCCGGCAAGCTCGCCACCCAGAAACCGATGCTCGTCAGTACGGGCACGGTCGAGATCCTGGCGCACCTGTGGAAGAAGTGCGCCCAGCCAGACATGGCGAATGTGTCTGACCTCGCAGGCCTGGCCAGGGCGAAGCGGCTCGTGCGCCTGACCTGGACTGATGGGAAGCTACAGATCAGCTTCGGTGAGATAGCCATTATCGCCCAGCTCATTCAGGGGGCCTTCCCCAACTATCGCCAGCTCATTCCATCGAACACCACGGCCACAGCCACCGTCACGGCTGAGGACATGGAGCGGGCGCTCAGGCAGCTTGCGCTCGCGGCCAGGGATGGCTCGGGGATCGTGCGCATGACCTGGGAAGGAGACAAACTCCTCCTCTCGGCGAAGAGCGAGAAGTTCGAGTCGTCCGTGCCCGTGCCGGCGACGTGCAGCGGGCCCGGCAGGACGGCGGTCAGCATCAAGTACTTGATGGAGTACTGCAAGGGCAGGATAGGAAAGATCACCCTGTCCTGTTCCACTTCCTCGGGCCCCGTCCTGTTCAGCCACCGGGACCATCCCCACGTGGTCATGATGCCCATGTTCGTCAAGTGGGAAGACGAACAGGGGCAGCAGGCGGCCGAGGAGACCAGGGCAGAACCGTCCGGAGTTCCAACGGCGGAGGCAGAAGGGACCGAGGTGGTTGTAGAAGGCGAGGATGCAGTGGACATTGGAACCGCCGCCGGAGAGGTTGAAGCGACCGCGGAGAAAAACTCGAATCCTCCGCCGAAGAAGTCGAAACGACCCCGGAGGAAAGCCGAAGCTCCCGAAGATTAGGAAGCCACCAAGTACTGTGCCAGCCAGGGGGCCTGACTTCCGTCAGGCCCCCTGGCAACAATCCGCTACTTTGTGAAGCCCATTGGGTTGGAGCCCCGAAATCGGAGTAACGGCCGTCCACGCGCCCCCGCCAACCTGACTGTGGTATTCTACGGTAGTACTCGCCGTTCCATCGCCAGAAAGTCGGTTCGACTGACCGCTCATCGGAGGAGGTCACTAGACGATGAAACCAAACCAGGACTCTACATTCTTGGGAGTAGTGTGTGCGCCTCTGGCCAAGGGAATCACGCAGAAGGCTTTCTTCGGAGGAGACTACGTTCTGCCGATTGACCTTCTTAGGGCCGAATCAACCGCCCATCAACTTGGAGCAGTGCTTTGTCGTGCCCGCCGGCACGACTTGAAGGAACTCACGAACTTGATCTTTGTCTGCGACGCTAAAGGAGACAACATCAGTGAGACCACGGCTAAGTGCGAAAGAGACGCGAGACGAAATCTCGAAGAATTCAAAGACCAATTTGAGCGCGAGCCGACCACGTTTGACGATTTCATCTTGTACCGAGGAATAGCGAAAAGGCTGGGACAAGCTCAAATCCAATTAGATTCACGAGACGCATACAACGCCTATGTCGCCGGAGACAAAAGGATGAGGAGTATCTTCGAAGAGAAGGTAGACCCGAGTTGGATCGGTAAAGACCTGTTGATTCTGGCATTGCAGGGAGTATTCTTCGGTGCCTCCTTCCCGGACACAACCGAAACGATGTGCAAGAAAGCTTCTTTGGGCGAAGGGAAGCCCAGCATGGAAGAAGCCGAAGCCATGCTCCTCGGGGCAGCGGCCCGCTATGCAGCCGAACACTGTCCAGAAGTCATCGACCCTCTCGGCTTGTCAATCTTTCTGCGGCCTGGTGATTCCCCAGCGACATAGGTGCCAGGTCTGGACCACACAACCCCGTCCCGTGCGGGTCGGTCTTCTCAGACGGCCCCGGCCTCGGGAGATGACCTCTTGGCAGAACAGCCGTCGTTGACACCGCCGAGGCCGACGCAATTACTCCGGAGAAGGTGGTCCAGACCGTTCCACGACTACCAATGATCCCCGGTCCAATTCAGAAGGCCAACTTGCACAGAAGGCCAACTTGCATTGACAGTGCCGGAACACGGTGGTACGCTAGCGAGGTTGCTATTTCCACTCGATCGTTCGCAACGCAGTCTGCACGATGGGTGCTGTGGTGAGGTCTTTGCAAGAATTCCCGATAGGCCAGAAAGTCAAACTCGCGGGCCATTTCGAGGGCCCCGTCACGCTCGAGGCGGTCCGACCCTTGGGCAACAGCTACGAGTGCCGCGTCCGGCTTGCTGACGGCGACCTCGAGGAGACGGTCCTGTCACAGGACGAAGCGCGGGCGCTGCTTGGCGCGCCCGAGTCGACCCCTTCCAGCGAACCGGCCGACGCCGAAAAGCTCCGCTTGCTGGTCGAATCGGCCCGCATCCGGCTGGCCTACGCCTACGACCCTCATTTTGCGGTGAGTTTGTCTGGGATCCGCACTCTCCCCCACCAGATCGAAGCGGTCTACCAGAAGATGCTCCCTCAGCCGCGGTTGCGTTTTCTCTTGGCGGATGACCCGGGTGCTGGCAAGACCATCATGGCCGGCCTCCTCATCAAAGAAATGCGATTGAGGGAGGCCATCGACCGAATCCTCATACTCTGCCCTGCCCCTCTCACCATTCAGTGGCAGGACGAACTGCTCCGGTGGTTTGGCGAGCCCTTCGACATCATCTTCTCCGCAGTGGACCAGCAGCAATTGGTAAACCCCTGGCAGCGGTCGACCCACGTCATTGCGTCGCTCGACTATGCAAAACAAGATGGGGTTCGCGAACGCGTCTGGCAGCAGCGGTGGGACATGGTCATCATTGACGAGGCCCACAAATGCTCGGCCTACACTCGTCAGCGATCGGACAGGGCTGCGGAGGTCGAAGAGACGCGACGGTACCAACTGGCAAAACGACTCTCCGCTCAGGCCGACCACGTGCTGCTCCTTACGGCGACCCCGCATCACGGAGACGATGACCGCTTCGGGCACTTCTTGCGCCTTATCGATCCCGACCTGTTTCCCGAACCACACCGGCTCGGACAGCAAGCGACCACTATCAGAAGAGGCGTCCTCCAACTCGGAAGTGATTGCCCCTGGGCCCTTCGCCGTCTAAAGGAGGACCTGCGTGACCTCGATGGGAGGAGGCTCTTTCCCGATCGCTTCACCCACACAGTCACCTTCACCCTCAACTCGGATGAATACCGGCTCTACAAACTCGTCAGTGAGTACATCAACCGTTTCCTGGGCCAGGCTACCGGGGCCCGTCGCCACAGCGCTGCCCTGGCGCGCACCGTGTTTCAGAGGCGCTTGGCGAGTTCGGCGCAGGCGATACACGAATCGCTTGCCAGGCGCTTGCAGAAGCAGAAGGACCTTGTCGAAGAACTGAAAGGCCTGCCCCCCGAGCAGCGGTCCAGGCGTCTGGCCCAACTCCAGGGACGGTTGGTCGACGCCGAGGCAGACGAGGACGATCTCGATGACGAGACCAAAGACACCATCTTCGACCAATTCAGTGCTGCGGTCGAGATGGACCAACTTGCCGCCGAAGTGGCAACCTTGAAGGAACTGGCCGAGGATTCCCGGCGTGTCAGGGACCTGGCCGCCGACAGCAAACTGGCCGCCCTTCGCGAGTGTCTTGCACGGGCGCAGTTCGCTGAATTGAAGGATGGCCGGGGGAAATTGATCATATTCACCGAGCACCGGGCGACGCTCAGGTATCTGCGCGAGCACCTCGGTAAATGGGGCTATTCCACGTGTCAGATTCATGGCGGCATGAACCCCCATGAGCGCAGAAGCGCTCAGGAGGAATTCCGCGCCGTCGCCCAGATCTGCGTCGCGACCGAGGCGGCCGGCGAGGGTATCAATCTTCAATTCTGCCATCTGATGATCAACTATGACATGCCGTGGAACCCAACTCGCTTGGAACAGCGCCTTGGCCGTATCCACAGAATAGGCCAGGAACGCGAGGTCCACGCCTTCAACTTCGTGGCCACGGAGTCCGAGGACGGCCAACCGGTCATCGAAGGGCGCATCTTGCACCGTCTGCTCGAAAAGCTGGACCAGATGAAAGCAGCCCTCGGCAACAGGGTTTTCGACGTGATCGGCGAGGTACTGTCGCTCAATGACATCAACCTCCCTGAGATGCTGCGCAATTGCGCCTACGATCCGCGGCGGCTAGACGAGTACATCGACCAGATCGGTCGCATGGACCCGGCGAAGCTTAAGATGTACGAAGAAGCTACGGGCATCGCGCTGGCGCGCGCCAACGTAGATTTTTCCTCCTTCCAATCAGCCGACCATGTGTCGGAGGAACGCCGCCTCATGCCCAAGTACGTGGAGAAGCACTTTGAGGCGGCGGCCAGGGCAGTCGCCCTGCGCATGGAGCCCCGGGCTGACGGCCTGTGGCGGATCGAACACGTGCCAGCGGACCTTCGCTCGGAAAAGCTCAACGCCGTACGGCAATTCGGAAAGGCGGAATCCACCTACCGAAAGGTTACTTTCCACAAGGAACACCTCGACCAGGATGCGCATCTCGATGCAGCGCTTGTGGGCCCAGGACATCCCCTCTATGCCGCAGTCGACGAGAGGCTCAACCACCTGTTGGCGCCCCTTGTCGGCCAGACGGCTGTCTATGTCGACCCCATGGCCTCCGCTCCCTACGTGCTGCACTTCTTCGAGCTCTCCCTGCGAGGCCAGAACTCCAAAGGAGACACCATCACGCTCCATGGCGAGGTGGTCACAGTCAAGGAGGAAGGCGGCCTGTTCGAAGTCGTGCCGCCTGACATACTGCTAAACCTGCCCCCCTGGTCGGGCGAGGCGACGCCCGTGGGCTCCGTCCCCGCCGCGGCCGCGATTGACCACGTGAAGTGCACGTATCTGCTTGAGGCCCGCCAACGGCTCCAGGAAGAGCGCACCCGGTTTGCCGCCATATGCCGGGACTACCTTGAACGCTCTTTCCACGCGCGAATCGGGGCAGCGCAGGACAGGGTGATGGCATTGCGAGCCCGAGAGCGGGAGAGCCCTGAGTTCGCATTGGCCCGGCAGCGGGCGGACCAGGACCTTGCTGACTTGGAGCGCACCCGCGTGGAGCGGCTGGAGTCACTGAGTCGCCTGGCCATCGCCCGCACCGGTCCCGTCCGGCACCTGGCCACGGCCGTCGTGCTTACACCCGCCCAGGCGGCGGATCCGCAAATCCGGTCTCTCGGAGAGGACATTGACCCGAACGTCCGCCGGCTCAGCGAGCTGGCGGCGGAGGATCGGGTCGTTGCGCACGAGGCGTCCCATGGGCGCGAATGCGAGCGCGTCGGACATCTCAAGCTCGGATTCGACGTCCGCAGCCGGGGACCGGCCGACCCGATGACCGGCCGGTATGAGGTACGGCGAATCGAAGTCAAAGGCCGCTCGAAGGGCCAGTCGATACGCCTTACCACCAACGAGTGGTACAAGGCGGAACAACTGGGCGAGTCCTACTGGCTGTACGTCGTGTGGGACCCGCTCTCGAGTTCACCCGAGCTGCATGTCATCCACAACCCGGCGAAAGCCCTGCAGCACGCGAAACGCGAGGTCCTCGCCACCAGGTTCTTTGAAATTGCTGCCGAAGCGGTCATCCTTGCCGCCGGCACGACGGAATAGGAGGTCATCATGCCAGCACGGCCTAGGCCAGGGACCGTCGAGAGGAAGATCTACTTCTACCGCGTGAACACAGACCTGGAGAACGAGGGAGACCCGGAATTCGATCCTATGGTGGCAGTACAGCGCATCAGTCAATTGACGTTCGTGAATGGTGCGCGCTACTTGTCCACGGAGGATGGAAACGACGTCTGTGTTTGGCCGTTCCTCAACGCCAGAGGCGTGAGATTGCAGTTGGGCGTGGTCAGGAGGGCCGGGTTGCCACTCCTTGAAGATGGAGGCAATGTTATCCCCCTGCCAATCGGTGACAACCAGGGCTTGCTCGAACCCATCCACATCGTGTTCTTTCCAAACGGCATCTTAGGCGCCGAATTCAACTTCTATGGCCCCAGGGTGTCTTGGTTGCCCGTGTATCTACGAGAGAAGCTCCCGGACCTCCCGCGGGTTCGCCTGGACATGCTGGTGAGGCAAGACGTGCAAGATCAGCTGCTGCACATGCAAAACGTACGTATCGCTCGGCTCCGGCTCCATCGCTCCCACTTCGACCTCGCACAGCAAGCCGACGAAAGTCTCTTCGAAGCCTTCAGAGCGGCGCAAGACGCTAGTCAAGCGGTCGCCGTAGAGCTAGAACTGCGCCCTGAGCGCTATTCGAGGCAAGGCCTCCCAGGACGGGCCCTAAACTGGGTGAGGATATTGGCGGGAAATCCCCGGATTAATGAGGCCGCGGAAGTGTTCAAGGTGCAAGCCCTTGACGATAGGACCGGGCACTATGAATGGTTTGACTTGCTGAAAGACTATCTCGTGACTTCGCGTAGCGTGAACCGCTTGCCCGGACGCCAACGGGGAGTCGACTCCGACAGCATGTTCAGGGCGATCGAGGAAGCGTACACGGACCTTCGCGATTCACTCGAACACGCCGCTGGGTTGGGAGAATGAAGCGGTGAGAATCCGGTACCAGCATAGGTTCCTGACCTGGGAACTTGCCGCGGCTCTGATTTTGAGCGGTGCGGCCATCGCGTATGTGGAATTCGGCTGGGGCCGGGAACATCTTGTTGAGGCCCTGCAAGGGGTTCGCCAAGGTATGTACGTGGCTATCGCCTCGATCTCGGGCTCCCTCCTGGGGTTCATCCTGGCCACGGTGACCATTGTTCAGGGTTTCTTGGCCCTGCCTCGGCTCGCGTTGGTACGCGGGAGCAAACACTACCCGACGCTTTACACCATCTTCTTCAGCGCAATCCGCTATCTGGCGGTCACGACTGTGTGGGGACTTATCGCCGTGGCTTTAGACAGAGACGTGTGCCCGAAAGTCTGGGTCAGCTATGTCATGTCCACCCTGGTACTAGTCTCAATCGCTCGACTCTACCGGTGCATATGGGCGCTGGAAAATGTTGTCCGGGCCGGAATTGGGCCTGGGCAGGAACGAGGGAACCGAGGTACCGAAGAGCATGGGATCTGACAACGACCGCCGCCTTATCGAAGACTACCTTCCCATCGAGGCAATAAGTGCCGAAGCCTCGCGCGAGAAGAGCGTTCGCAAGGGGCATATCTCGACACTCCACCTCTGGTGGGCACGCCGCCCCCTCGTCGCCTGTCGCGCGGCTGTGTATGGAGCCTTGGTCCCGGCCCCAGCATCTAAGACTGGCCGGGGCCCCAAGAGCGACTTCGTGAAACGCCTCTGCAAGTACCCGGGAGACCCCAAAGTGATAGCCGAGGCCCAGCGCCATGTCCTGGAGGCCCATGCCGGGCGCCTGTCCAAAGAAATCGGGAAACCCGTGACGGCCAAGGACATTGAGGACGGCCGGGTGGCTAGGCCCAGGGTCTTGGACATGTTCGCCGGGGGCGGAGCAATCCCTCTGGAAGCGCTGAGGCTTGGCTGTGACGCTTACGCCCTGGACCTGAACCCGGTGGCCCACATCATCGAGCTGTGCACATTGGTCTATCCCCAGAAGTATGGGAAGCCCGACAAGAACGCCAAAGGCTCAGCTCCCGACGGCACTTGGGCCGGACTTGCCGTCGAAGTGCAGCATTGGGGCAAGTGGGTGCTGGATCGGGCCAAGGCTGAGATCGGCGACCTGTACCCTCCAATCCCCGACCCTGAGAATCCTCCCCATAAGTTGGTGACCCGGCGCCAACAGGAGTTTGGAGAGCCTGGCTTTGAGAAGAGCCAGCCTGAACTCGCAACGCCCGGAGGTTACCTTACGCCGGTCGCCTATCTGTGGACCCGCACCGTCAAATGCAAGAACTGTGGGGCGACCGTACCGTTGGTTCGCCAGACTTGGTTATACAAGAAACCCAACCGCTACGTTGCTTTGAAGATGGTCGCGACTCCGGGACGCAAACGAGTGCATTTTGACGTGCAGGAGGCCTCAACCGAAGATGGGCTTGGCTTCGACCCCGGAGTCTTTTCGCAAGGGGGCAACGCCACATGCCCCTTCTGCGGGGCCGTCGCAGACATTGACTACGTCAAAGAACAAGGACAGGCCAAATTGCTTGGCGACCAGCTGATGGCCGTCGTGTGCGATAGAGGAAGTGGCAAAAACAAGAGATACGTGGAACCCGAATTGGAGTGGGAGAGTCTTGCCCTGGATCCGACGCTGGCGGTTCGAGTCGAACAGGTTGCGCAGAAATTCGGCATTTCTGTGCCTGCAGAGCCCCTGGAACCTAACCCCCGGTCCTTTGACGTGCAGCACTTCGGTTTCAAGAAATGGCGCGACATACTTAGCGCTCGACAACTAACTGCGATGACGGCCTTCGCCGGGATTGTGGAGGCCTCCCTTGGTCACATGTTGCAGCTCGGCTATCAAGCCGAGTCTGCAAAAGCAGCGGCAACCGCTCTGAGCATGGCCTTGGGTCGTCTTGCCGACTACTGCACTTCATTTTGCACTTGGCAACCTGAATTCGTAAAGAACACGTTCAGCACCCCAGGACTCCCCATGGTCATGGACTACGCAGAAGCCAACCCTATAACAGATTCCTCAGGTAGCTGGTCAAGCGCAGTTAGCTATGTAAGCGCAGCGATCTCAGGGTTTTGTGCAGTCCGTGGGCCAGGCATCGCCATCAGGGGATCTGCTTTGGCAACCGCGCTTGAGGCCGAAAGCTTTGACGCGATCGTGACCGATCCACCTTACTATGACAGCCGCTCCTATTCAAACCTCTCTGACCATTTCTACGTGTGGCACAAGCGGTCGGTCGGACGTCTCTATCCGGAGCATTTCTCATCGGAACTTACACCAAAAAGAGCAGAGGCGATAGCTGCCCCATATCGCCATGGCGGAGTTCGACGGCAGGCCGATCTCGCCTACGAAACCATGATGCGGAAAGCCTTCGAAGAAGGCAAGAGGCTATTGAAGCCAGGCGCGCCTCTCATATGTGTGTACGCGCACAAGACAACCGCGGGCTGGGCGACACTCATCGATTCCCTAAGAGTCGCGAGTTTCACGGTCGTGGAAGCCTGGCCGATTCAGATGGAACGCAAGGTCCGCCAAAATGCCCAAGAGACTGCAGCTTTGGCCTCGAGCATATTATTAGTCGCCCGCAAGCGCACTGGAGCGGACACAGGCGACTATGACTCGCAGGTACGGTCGGAGCTGGAAAGCATCGTGCGGGAACGCGTCGAAACGCTTTGGGACCAAGGAATATCGGGTGCCGACCTGGTCATAGCGGCCATTGGTGCCGGCCTGCGGGCCTTCACGCGTTTCGCCCGTGTAGAATATGCCAACGGCGAGGAGATGCCTGCTGAGCGGTTCCTCACCGAGGTCGAAGGGGCGGTCCTTGAAACCCTATTGGAGAAGATATTTGGGCTAGTGGGCGCTCGGGTTTCCCAAGTTGACGGCCCCAGTCAGTTCTACGTCTTGTGGAGGTATGCCTATCACGCGGCGGAACTAGATGCTGGAGAAGCGATCGTGTTCACCTATGGATTGCCAGTGGAACTGGACGGCCCGCGTGGTCTTTCGACAGGGGCCCGCCCCTTGGTCGAGAAGAAGAAGAACAAGTATCACCTGCGCGACTACCTCGAGAGGGGCCACGACGACCGATTAGGCCTTCCCGCTCAAGACGGGAATCCGGCGCCGCTGATAGATGTGCTTCACCGCGCGCTATACCTTATGGAGAATCAGCCAGGTGCCCTGCCCCGATTCCTGGCAGACTCGAGCTCGGACATCGAGCGCCTTCGACTGGTGGCCAATGCCCTTGCGGGGCCTCAGCTCAGAGGCGGCGAGAACGGTGCCCCGCATGTGGCCACGACCGCCGCCGAGCAGGCAGCTCTCGGCAAACTGGTGGCCAACTGGCGCTCGTTAATGGAAGGACATATTACCGCAGAGGAGCGCGCAGGAGTAACGCGCAGATTCCCAGGTTTGTAGGAGGCGCCCATGACGACCAATAACTTGAGACCTTGGGCCCAGGTAGTGCACCTGCACCCCGATGTAGATGAAGGCAACCTCACCGAGTCGGTGTTTGCCATAGACCTCGGTGCCGTGGCCGCCGGCGACCAAAACATTCCCGCCGTTTACCGCGATCCTGAGTCCTTCTTCCGTGCCACCTACCTGACCCCCGACATGAGGTCCCTGCTCAGCGAAGTCCTCGCAGCCCTTGCCGGCGAGCAGGGGCACAACCGGGTCCTGAAGCTTCGGACGCCGTTCGGTGGCGGCAAGTCCCATACCCTGGCAACCCTCCTACACGCCACCCGTTCTCGCAAGGCATTGAAGCTCCTGCCGGAAGCAAGGAATCTCCCCAACCCGGGAGCAGTTGATGTGGCGGTCTTCGATGGTGAGAAGTTCGACGCGCGGGACGGCATGACCCTCCCCAACGGTAGGATCGTCCGCACCATGTGGGGTTGGCTGGCTGCGCAGTTGGGCGATGAGTACTATGCTTTCGTCCAGGGACATGATCAGGACAGGACATCGCCGGGCGGAGACGTGATCAAGCGCCTCTTCACCGGCAAGCCCAAGCTCTTCCTACTTGACGAGGTCCTCAAATATATGGAGCGCGCCTCCTCGGTACGAGTTGAGGACTCGACCCTGCAACGCCAGGCGCTCGACTTCTTGCAGAACCTCACCGTAGAGGTAGCCAATAGTACGAATGCCGCCATGGTCTATTCCCTCCAGTGGAGCGCCCGCGAGGCCCTGGGGAACGTGGCGCTCCTCGACCTACTCGATCACCTGGCATCGCGGGTCGACCAGCTCAGAGAGCCCGTCTCTGGCGAGGACGTCCTCTGCGTGCTCCAACGCCGCCTTCTGGGACGCCCGCCGGACGATGAGGCAGCGAGCGCGGCGGCTCTCGCATTCGAAGAGGTTGTCACGGGCATGCGCCGCGCTAATGCTGCGTCTCCGGCCGACCGTCAGCACGCGGAAGACGAAGGGCAGGCATTACGCAGCCGCATGAAGGCGGCGTACCCGTTCCATCCTGCCCTCATCGACATCATGCGCGAGCGCTGGAGTTCCCTTGATGCCTTCCAGCGGACCCGAGGGGCGCTCCGGTTTCTGGCTTCTTGTCTCTATGCTGTCAAGCGCGCCGGCACAGCCGGGCCGCTTCTTGGACCCGGCGACATCCCGCTGGATGACCCCGACGTGCGCGTCAAGCTCGTAAAGGAGCTAGGGCTGCGCAACGAATACGACGGCGCGCTGGCCGCTGACCTATGCGGCACGAATGCGCGGGCCAGGCGTATCGATGAGAGGCTGGCTCGTGACAATCCGGCGTTGGTGGACGTCAAGCCGGCCACCCGGCTGGCGACCGCGATATTCGCCTACTCATTTGGCGGCCTCCAGCGAGGCGAGGGAGACGATGCTTTGCCCCCGGGCGTGACCGAGTCCGAACTGCTCGCCTCCGTAGTTGGACCCGAATTGGACAATATCACTGCCATGGCCGCCCTCGCCGAGTTGCGTAACCAGTGTCTCTATCTCCACTACGATGGGGTGAGATACGCTTTCAGGAAAGACCCAAATATCACCAAGCTCATCGAGGATGAGGAGCAGCAGGTCGCCCGCAGGCCCGAAGACATCCGCCAGAGAATCAAGGAGCTGCTGATCCAACGCTTGCAGGGCCAGCGCAGTGCCATAGTCTGGCCCGAAAGGACTGCCGACCTCCCGGACGAAGATCCCACGTTTCTCGTGGCCTACCTTCCCCTTGAGTTCGTCAGTGAGCACAAAACGACGCAGGAACGCAAGGCAAAGGAACTTCTCCAAAAGTACGGGGACCGTCCCCGCAAGTACCGAAACGGCCTAGCTTTGGCCATCCCGCAACGCGACCAGATCGAGCCGTTGCGCCGTGCCGTCCGCTACGTGATTGCCATTAAACGCATCGAGGACAAGAAGGCTCAGCTCCGCCTCAATCGCGATCAGTTGCAGCAGGTGACCGAGCGAAGGCGAACCGAGGAAGCAGCGGCCGAATCAGCTTTCCGACAACTCTATGCATGTGTGTGGCTGCCGCGCGCCGAGAACGGGTCGATTTCTCTTGAGCTCGTCGAGGTTGGAGGCAGGCCCCTCCAGAGCACCGGAGTCCACGAGCGCACCATGGAGTTGCTCATCTCCACCACTAAGAGAGTCTTCACCAGCACAACGCCAAGAAAGATTGTCGATCTGCTCAGGCTCGGCGAAGTAGAGGAGGGCCGGGGGCCGCGGCTGGGCATCAGATCGTCTGACGTTCGAGACGCCTTCTTCTCCTTCTTCGGCTTCACCAGGCTCACAAGCGGCGATGCGCTGAGGAAAGCCATCGCCCGCGGGGTCGAGGAAGGCCTCTTCGGCTATACGAGCGGTGCCGCTCCCACGTTGGGCATAGACAGCAAGTACCAGATCGCCCGTGACAAAGTGCTCTTTCAGCGCACCGTACCGGAGGACGAAATAGATCTGGACTCAGGGTTCCTTATCATGCCAGGCGCCATTCCTCCGGCTCCTGCGCCGGCCGGGGCAGGGTCGCCACCGGAGGGAATTGGCGAGCGCGGCACCGGAACCTGGAAGTCGCCGGTCGAGCCCTCTCCGCCCGGTGGCTCTAACCCGCCACCCCCTCCACTTCCAGTGTGCCAGAAGGAAGTGACCATCAGAATTACGGCGTCTCGCGATCAGCTATTCAAGGCTTGGCAGGCGATATCCAATCTTGCGGATAAGGCGGGCAAGGCGTCTCTGGAAATAAAGGCCACCAGCGACCAGGGATTCGACCCGTCCTGGCTTCGCAACGCTGTATATGAACCGTTGGAAGAGGCCGGTGTGCTGCATCAAAAGGACTCTCAGAGCTCGGACGCGGGGAAGAGGACAGCGTGAAGAACACGGGAGACCCTGCGCAATTGATTGAGGTTCTCCAACGGGGTCGCCAGGCCTACGGGTTCCGCGCAGAAACCCTGGTCCCAGACATTGCCTTCATCGGATTGGTTGATGATTGCATTGACGCAGCACAAACTGCGCTCGAACTCCTCGCTTCTTCGCGACCGCACCGCGCCTACTCAATGGCGCGAGTGGCTTTCGAGGCATCTCAGCGGATCGTGGTCCTGGCGACGAGCCCCGACTACATCCGCTTGGGAACGCGCGCGTGGCTGTTCTACGGCAGGAAAGATGCCTCAATCGCGGGAGATTCAGGGGACGCAATCGGGACAGCAGGAAGAGAAATTGCCAAGGCTTGGACAGCCCACTACGTGTCGGCGCCCCAAGTCGTCGCCGAGGAACTCGCCTTCGTTCGAAAGTTGAAAGGGCCAGACAATTTCCTTGGTTCTGACATGGCAACGGCTGTGACCGAGTCCTACCAGATTCTGGCGCAGGAGAAGGGCAGTTCTGTCCCGCCAGATGCTACCGAGTTGAACCGCAGAGTCTACCGAGGATTCTCAAGAGATGCCCACGCTTGCGTTCGCCTCGAGCCTAAATCTCTCCGCGTTGACTCAGACGGTTTCGTCGAGGTCGTCGAGCGCCCGCGCGACCCTGCCGAGGTTGCTGGCGCCGTGAACATGGGCCTTGCCACGCTCCTCAATGAGACGATAGGGGCCGTCCAACACCGTCTCCTTCAGCGTCGCCGAACCCAGGCTGACCGGCTTGCTCAGACCCTGCCCAAAGCGAACCGCCAACTCCCGGAGGGATTTGCGAGCGACGCTGGCCTAGTGATTGCGCAACGGGGTCTTGCTCTGGCCGAGATGTTTTTCCCAGATGTCCCCATCCAACACATTCTGGAGTTGCCGGACGGGACACTGACTGTTTTGCTGACGAATGCACCCGGCTCGGACGGGGTAGCGGCCACCTTCGACTTCAAGGGCCATGCTCGCAAATCGCTTCTGGACATTGTCCGCGAGGAGTTCCCCGACGCAACGTCCCACACAACAGGCGCTATACAAGGCCAAATAGACTTGCCGCGCCCTATAGCGGTTACGGTCAAGGCGGAGCTAGGGTCGCGACACGACACAGGAGCAGGATCGTTCATCCCGTTCATCGTTACCGATGTCACTCGGGCAAGTCTCAGTCAATGACCGCGAGAGGGCAGTTCGGTGAACCACATGCCCAGGTTGTAGCGGATGCTGGCGTCGTCGGGTGCTCGGTCAGCATCTCCTCGCAGAGGCGACAGGCATCTTCGAACCTGCCATTTTCGGCGAATCTTAGGGCCTGTGCGGCTTTATCGGGATTACCAGGATTGGCCAAGATATCTCCCTTGGCGAGGGCTCGATTCGAGTTGGTGCCGTTCCGAAAACGAACCTTGGTTGGCAATATAGTTCGCCTGCAACCTCGGTGTCGACGCGTCAAGATCCATTGACTCGGAGATCGATGAGTGGTAACATCAATACGGAATCGAGTACGGAATTGGTATACCAATGGCACGAAAGAGTAACAAATCAGGACCGAATGCGCGTGTGAAACTGGCCTCGTACGGCAAGGCGAGAATATACAAATCTCATCGCATAAAGCTCAATGCGAACCTCTTGGATACCCTTTGCATTCAGCCTGGCGACAGTGTGGAGGTCTTCTTAGATACTGAAAAAAGGGCCATCGTGATAATGACATCTGACAAGCATGACTCGCCAAGCGCAAAGTGACCTGAAGATCAACCGGAGGAAAGAGTGGCAGCTCGACAAATGGAGCACTGGACCAACGAGAGCGTTCTACGGTTAGCTGGGAAGGCTGACCCACTTCATGTTGTGACCCAGAAAGCGCAAGAAGAGGTTCTGAAAGCCATACAGGCGGGTTGGCAGGGCCCTCCATTCGATCCATTCAAATTGGCCGACCTGCTAGGTATACCGACTATCCCTCGGGAAGACGTGCTAGATGCACGCGTCGTGTCCGGCAGTTCAAATCGACTGCAGATTGAATTCAACCCTAATCGGCCGTGGGGACGAGTGCGGTTTTCCATAGCGCACGAGTTGGCCCACGCCTTGTTTCCTGATTGTGCGGAGAGTATCAGGAATAGGGGGCGGACGGACACCCAGGAACGAGACGATTGGCAATTAGAACTCCTATGTAATGTGGCGGCCGCAGAGTTCCTCATGCCGGTTGGCGATGAGATTGATCCCTGTTCTCCGGTCACAGTCGATAACATTATGCGGCTGCAGAAGGAGTTTGACGTATCAACAGAGGCCATTGCCATAAGGCTGGCTAAGGTAACAATGGCGCCTTGTACCGTTGTTGCGGTGCGCCCCGTCGTTGTTGATGAACGTCTCCTATCGTATCGTCTTGACTACAATGTTCCTTCCCGTGCTAGTGCGATCGAATTGTCTAGAGGACTGAGATTTGATTCCACCGTTTTGTCACAATGTACCGCCGTCGGTTACACGGCCAAAGGGACTTTGCGAGATATTGGCAGGTTCAGTGAACTCTATCTTGAATGTGTTGGGATCCCGCCATATCGGGGCGAGAGCTACCCGAGAATCATCGGAGTGGCTCAACAACGGGATGCGAAGCCAATGCAGGCGAAGAGTCTGGTATCGGTGCGAGGAAATGCCTTGGAGCCGCGAGGGACTGGCCCGGTCATTGTCGCTCAAGTAGTGAATGACAAGACCCCCAACTGGGGAGCCGGATTTGCGAGAGCGCTCAAAGACAAATTCCCATCGGTGCAAAGAGATTTCAGAACATGGGTTGCTTCGAACCCAGGCGCGTTTTCGCTGGGTAATGCACATGTCGCCCAGGTAAATGATAATCTGCGAGTTGTAAGCATGATTGCACAGCGTGGTTATGGGGAATCTAACCGACCGCGCATCCGCTACGCTGCCTTGAGAGATTGTTTGAAGCAACTCAAGAATGTGGCAGATGACGTTGGCGCGACTGTGCACATGCCGCGCATTGGAACCGGGTATGCCGGGGGTAATTGGAGTTACATCGCGGAACTGATCGACGAAGAACTGGTGCGGCACGCCATTGGCGTGACTATCTATACCCTGCCTGATGCCGAGATAAACGAGACTCAGGGAGCACTCGGCCTCAACTGGCAATCTGGGCCCAACGTGGCTACAGGGCATGTGCGACACGGAAAGCATTCATGTTTGACAGGATAATCCTATTATCGGGGCCGATCTCCTCTGGCAAGTCCACTCTGGCCAAAGGGCTTGCCGAACGCTGTGGCATGTCTATTTTCAAGACCAGCGAGATAATAACCAGATTGATCCCAACGGACCTCAGGCAAGACAGGAAGGCTTTGCAGGCCCAGGGTGAAAGACTCGACAGGAAAACGCGTGGTAGATGGGTGTTGGAAGAGTTGAGGGAGTGGTCAAGTCGGCCCGGCTCGTGCAAGGAGGTGATCGTAGATTCGATCAGAATTGCCGAGCAAATCCAGGCCATTCGTGAGGCGTACGGTTCGATGGTCACGCATGTCCACCTTACAGCTCCTCTTGAAGACCTGACGCAGAGGTTCAACAAGCGTCGAAGACAAGGGAAGGAAAGGGACGTAGATTACTCGGAAGTCAGAGAAGATCCGACCGAGAAGCAGGTCGAAGGACTAGCCAGTATAGCCGACATAGTGATTGACACCAAAAGATGCACAGAACAGGATGTTCTTGTTCGCACCACATGCCACCTCATGGCCCGCAGGGGACGAGGGACTGGTTTCGTAGATGTGGTCGTTGGTGGGCAATACGGCAGTGAGGGGAAGGGACAAATAGTCGCTCACCTTGCCACAGAGTACGACCTACTGGTGCGCGTTGGAGGTCCTAACGCGGGACATACAGTATTTGAGGTACCCAGGCCATATGCTCATCATCAACTGCCGTCTGGGACCAGAAAAAGCGAAGCACGACTCCTAATTGGGCCGGGAGCTGTGCTGCGGGTGGACAAGCTCCTGAAGGAAATCGCAGAGTGTGGAGTTGATGCCGACAGGCTTCGCATCGATGGAAATGCTATGGTCATATCAGATGAGGACATCAAGTCAGAAACCGATCTAGTCAAGAACATCGGCTCCACTGGGCAGGGCGTCGGGGCAGCCACGGCGCGCCGAATCATGGGCCGCAGCAATAGCACCCTACTGGCAAAGAACATCCACGAACTCAAACCATATATCGGTAATGCTCTCGAAATTCTTGAGGATATCTTCTTTCGAAATGGTAGAGTTCTGCTAGAAGGCACTCAGGGCACCGGACTCAGCCTATATCATGGCTCTTATCCGTATGTCACTTCCAGAGATACTACGGTCTTAGGTACTCTGGCGGAAGCTGGCATCTCTCCGAATCGAGTACGTAAGGTCGTCATGGTTTGTCGCACCTATCCCATCAGGGTTGAAAGTCCACACAATGAAACGTCGGGACCGTTGCGAGACTTGAGTTGGGAAGAAATGTCACGGAGATCCGGTTACAGCGGAGCAAAGCTGAGGAAAGCTGAGAAGACTACGACCACAAAAAGGCAGCGCCGAATTGGTGAGTTCGAATGGACTCTTCTCAAGCGAGCGGCGCTTCTAAACGGGGCAACTGACGTGGCGCTGACTTTCGCCGACTACATCAACAGAGAAAATGTCAAAGCAAAGCGTTTTGAGCAGCTGACCTCGGACACCATCAATTTCGTCCAAGAGGTCGAACGCGTTGCCGGGGCTCCGGTTTCGCTAATTTCGACGGGATTCAACAGTCGCAGCATTATCGACAGACGCTCTTGGTGAAATCACATGGATGCAAATGAGTTTATCGCGGCAAACAAATGCGAACGCTTGTATCACATTTCGGAGAAAGGTAGCTGGCCCATCATACAAAGACTTGGGCTTCTGAGCACTTCTGCTCTGCTCAACTGTTGCGGTGTCACTGGTACAGAGCGGTTCAACATTGAATCCAAATTGAGGACGAGCAGAGTCTCAATCAAGCACCCCATCCATGGCACCATCCATGTTCGCGATCAAGACCCGATGAAAGACAGACCTTCGGATGGTATAGTCCTTACAAACTTGTTAGAAGCGGGGACAAATGCCCAACAATGGTTTGAGTTCCTGAATAGAAAGGTCTTCTTTTGGGCTTCAGAGACGGAATTTAGGAAGATGCTATGTGCCCGACTCTACAGGAACAAACCCCATTGGGTAATCACTGTCAACGCTAGGTCCCTGCTGGCGGAATACGCTGGGCTAGCCACCATATCTGAACAGAACTCGGGTAGTCTTTACAGTAAGAAAATGCGTGGCCCATCTACCTTCGTGCCGTTGAAGGACAGCCCGACGAAGTATGGAATCAAGGAGTTGGCCATTGAAAACGGAGTCCCCGATATAGAGAGACACACCTTGTCCGTTGTTGAGTGTGTCGGAATATGGGAGAACGGTGATAAAGTTTGCAAGCAAACCAAGAGGATCTGGCCATCGTAAACCCCTGCGTGATAATGCGGAGGTTGTCTCATGAAGAACCAGTACTTCGGTGACATCAACGATTATAAGAAATATAGCCTTCTCAGGCTCCTGTCTGGGAACGGCGATATCCGTACAGCCGTTTGTTGGGCATTGACTCAAGATGATGGTGGGACCGACGGAAGTCGGACCAGATATCTGGAGCAACCAGATGCATGGGGTGGTTACGATCCCGTTGTGTACGAGCATCTTCGGGAACAAGTGCTAGTCAAGAGGATCCGAGATGTTGGAACCTTAGAAAGGGAGAACGTCCTCCCCAATTCGCTCTTTCACAGAGATATAGTGAGTGATGACGCTGAACTGCGTGACAAGTATTTTGACAAATTTCTGAAACTCGCAAGAGGGGTTGAGTTGGTATTTTTTGACCCTGACAATGGGCTAGAGGTGAAATCCGTCCCGCGCGGGAAGAAGAAATCCTCGAAGTATATCTATTGGAATGAGATAGAAATGACCTTTGCCTCGGGTCACTCGCTCTTGATATACCAGCATTTTCCTCGTCGGCCCCGAGAGCCGTTCATTCGCAGTTTGATCCAGCGGTTCAAGGACTTCTGTAATGTGAGACAAGTCTTCTGCTATTACACCATCCATGTGGCTTTCTTGTTAATACCTCAGCCTCACCACGAAGCGGTTTTTGTTAAGAACAGTGCCAAAGTCGAAGAGACGTGGGGAAACCTCATACGTGTGCAGAGCCATCCTACTTGGGTGAGATCAGCTACTGGCAAGCGAAGCAGCAATCATCCTGAACGACGTGTGCTTGGACTTACTAACAGCGATCGGGTGGTCGTCGCCCCGGTAATAATTTGACCCGTGAGGTTTGACCATGGCAGATGAGATGGCAGTGCTGGAGCGTGATCCCAGGTCAACTCAGGCAGATGATGAGCACGATGTACATGGCTCGAAATGGCATGGAGCTGTACTCCTGGCTGACGAGATCGATTACTACTGTCGCCAAAATCCACCTATGGTTAGCCCATTCGAGCCGTCGAGACTGAGACCAGCAAGCTACCAGCTGACCCTCGGCAAGGAAGCTCACATCGGCGGCAAACCCGTTCAATTGGACGAATCAAGGCCAACGATTCTGGAACCCCACCAGGTAGCTGTTGTCTCAACGAGAGAAGTCGTGAGAATGCCGCGGTTCCTGATAGGTCGTTGGAGTCTCAGGGTGAGAAATATCTATGAAGGCCTCCTGTGGACGGGCGGCCCGCAAGTGGATCCAGGATGGGCAGGTCAGCTGTTTTGCCCGATTTACAACTTGGCAGAGAGGGCCATCGAACTTCGAGCAGGACAACCGCTTTTCACGATCGATTTCACTCGGACTACTCCATTGACCAAATCGTACAAGGGACTCACCAAGACCCTGCCCGACACGTGGTTCCTGCCCAAGAAGAAGACCCTGGACGAGCACGACCAGTATCAGATACACAGTGCTCCCTACGAGGCTCTGCGATCACTTGAGGACGTAAAGCATGAAGCGAGGGATTCCCGGAGATCCGCCAACGCGGTAATTGCGGTGATGTTCGCAGCCATAGGCGCAACAGTTGCTGCTTTGGGTGTGGTGGCGGTTCGTCCCTCAGTCGAGGCGGGGGGCAAGTTACTGGATTTCTGGCCCATGACCGCGTTGGTAAGCGCTGGCTTCGCGACAGCATTGTCAGTCTTCTCCGTATTTCTATCTTGGAAAGGAATGAGTAATAAGGTCCGGGATACGGGCCGATAGGGAACTACTGAGACGGCGGGCGTCTCACCTCATGTCCAGAATGGCCCACCATTCTGGATTAGTACCCGCAGATGAGGCAGACTTTACGAGGTGAGAGCGAATTCGGTGCGGAAGGTTCTACCTACTGCAACCCTCGGTCCACCAAAGATGACTATTCCACAGATGTTTTTCGAATTGCTCTAGTCACAGCGGTTATCAGCTTGTTGAGCACGGCACTCACTTCCTCCGGTTCCTTGAGATGTTTGTCTGCTCTACCCTTGGCACCATGTACGGGGTTTCTGCTTGCCGACACTGCTCCAATTGGCTGGGTGAAATGAAAGGAAGAGGGCATTGGTTCGGTGGACTCCGATCGTCAGTATGTCAACGTTTTTCCTTCGGGCATCGTCGTACTTGGTGTGAATGAGTGGCTGAAACGACTGAGCAACGAGGCAGGTGCATGGTTATGACACGGGCCAGTAAGTACAGTCACCAGTGGTGGACGCTGTCAGGGACATCTGACACTGCCTGACCGGAAGGCATTCACCACGCTTGCTGAAGCCAAGGTACTGATTTCTGGCTGGCGGAAAGAATACAATCAGGTCAGGCCGCACAGCCAACTTCGTTATCGGCCACCAGCACCTGAAGCCAGGATACTGGAGGCACTAACTTAACAAGTGGCACAGGTATTGGGGCAGGCAATGGCCCAAAACACACCTCTAACTGGAGATCGCCTTCTTCTTCATTGGGTTTTCATCCTTCAACATTTCTCCCCACCTAGGCGGCAGTTCAATTTTTCTGCTTACGGGATAGCCGATAAAACCGTTCTGGCCGCATATGAAGCAGTTGTCCCGATCCGGATCCCCGCTCACCGTGATCATGAAGTCGTCAGGCGACGATACGATGGGAACCATGCGTTCCGGATCACTTGACCTACAGTACAATTCGGGGAGCTTGCCCTGTTTCACCCAATCGCAGAGCAGTCCTGCAGGGAATATGCGCTCGAACCGCTTTGCCGGAAACGTTGCGTGCTCGTACAAGTAGCGTTTTACGCGCTCTTTGGAGAACCCTCTCGTGGCGACAAATTCAGCGATGCAGGGACTGATGAGGATTTGAGGTCTTACACCGGGCCCGTGTAGCGCAAGTTCGAATAGTACCATATGTGCGTCTACTGTTCGCTCGGCCAGCTTGCCCAAGATCATCTCCGCGGAGGCCGAGCCAGGCGCGGCTACTCCCATCGAGAAAGCCGAGTCCGTAGATGTACACGAACTAATGGTTACGACGTTGTCACCTTCCTTGAACCCCATGTCCACGCTCATCGGTGCCCAGCCAATCTTGGATAGAGCGTCTTCATTCTCAGCGAGGACCACCCGCCAGCTGCCACCAAAAGTCCCCTTATCAGTTTGGTGCAGCAGAAATCCGGCCACGTTGGTTAGGAAGAGCCTCCAGAATCGGCCAACGCTGGTGTTAGCCTGTTTGCCGACGCGGAGTGCTCCTTGTTCATAATTGAAGCCCAGTTCTTTTATGATCGGTCCGTTAAGCGTTATCAGCACCTCAGTTCCCGGCGTATGACCAAGGTGCTCTTGCCCGAAACGGGGGTCTAGCATCGCTTCCACGATCGCGATTAACACTGGCATATACTCAGGCCGACATCCTGCCATGACTCCATTGATGGCGATGTTTTGTATGGTCGCCTCGCGCCGGTCGGGGAGAAGCACACCCAAAACCTCATCCGGCTGACGGACGGTGAACCTTAGGAACTGCGCTATTTTCTTAGGCGTAGGAGGGACGACAGGAATGCCGTCTGTCCATCTGCTCTCATAGAAGAACCTGTTCACCTCCTCAAAGCTGCCCTCGAAGACAATCTCTCCGGGCTCCGGCTCGACGATCGACTCTTCCTCTGCAGGCTGCACAGTAAGCCCTTTGACGATTTGATCAGCCACACCGGTGACGACGTTCTTCCTCAGTTCCTCCCGAGAGTGAAGGCTCACATTCCCGGGATACGCAGCCATCGGCAGACCCCGCATTCTGGAACCTGATGCTGTCGAGATTGCCTGGACGGCAAAACCGCTGCATATAAGGGAGGCGCTGGGATAACCAGCCTTTTCTGAGGCTATGCTTGCCCGCACAACTGCGGGCGTACAACTCCCTCAGCATCCCATTGCTGAGATTACAGCGTCACACCCGTTCTCTTTCAGTTTGCTGCCGAGGTTCGCAATCATGCGGCCCTCGTCTCCACCATGAGTCGAGCCGAAAGTCTGGTAGCTGACGAACTTGACCCCAGGAAACCTTCGGGATAGCTCCTCCTCCAAGATGGGGAAAATCTCGTCGGCACGGAAAACCCAATCCCAAAGCTCGCCGATTGTCTTGTTGTTCAGGTCATCAAACCGCTTGGCGTAGCGAACGCTTTCGATATGTCTCTTGCCCCGGGGCCACAGCACTTGGTACGATGCCTCTTCTCGCGTCATCAACGCACCTCCGGTTGAGTGTTACGCCTATGTTGAAACGTCCTAGTTCACCACTGCCAGATCGATGTCTGCTATGAAATCGCTCGCGGCTGAATCACAGAGTCTGCGGATATCAGTTGCCCCAGTTTCACAGTCATGCGGGGCGTCAGCAATTTAGTAGCCCGGATTCTCTGACAATCAGAGTCCTCCAAATCCCATGCACCGGGGGTGATTTCCAGGACAGATATATCGGCATCCATCCCGGGTCTGAGGCTTCCTTTAGATCGCTCAATGCCGAGGGCACGCGCCGGGATGATTGTACCCATCGCGATCACTCGTTCCAAACCTAGCCCTATAGCTAATAGCTTGGACATAGTCATCGTCATACCATACGCGGGGCCACGCACGGAAAGACTGCTCACATCACTGGAGATAGTGGCAGGCAATACCCCCTGATCGATAACCCTCTTGGCCACCTCGAAGCTAAAATTGAACCTGCCATGAGCAACATCCAGAAATACCCCCCTCTCCACCGCCGCCTTCACATCAGGCAGAACCTTGCCGTTTGGATCCAAAATGCCGCCGGGCTGACTGGTGAAGATATGGCTAAGTATGTCGCCTGACTCCATAAAACTGAGGCACTCCTCTGCTCTCGGCACGGGCATTCGTTTGGAGTTGTCGCCAATATGCATTAGAAGGGGCAATCGATACTTCGCCAGCAAGCTTTTCGCCAGTTTCATCAGCTCAGAACCGTGAGTGCTGGCAAGAATGCCAACCCAGAAGAGCTTGATGCCCTTAACAACGTCACGGTTGGATTCGATCGTATTCTCGGTGGCGGCGGAATCTATGGCATCCCAAGAATCTATCTCATGACTGACGGCGAGACCCAGAGAGGCCAGGTTGAGAAAGCAAAATACAGTAGTACGAGCGTTGGGAACAATAAACTTTGGGAATCCGCCAAAGATCGCTTGCCCGGCGCTCCCTCCGTCCGCTACAGTGGTCACCCCTTGTCTTACTCCGGCGAGGTCCGGATCGACACCACTTCTAAGAAAACCGTCATACACATGACAGTGTAGATCGATAAGTCCAGGCACAACTATCTTGTTCGATGCGTCTACTACGTGTGTGGCACCGTGACTCGAAATACTGTGCGCCACCGCAGCGATTTTGCCATCGTTCACGGCCACATCGAGGGAGTCATGCAGTCCCTGTCCCGGGTCAATGACTGTTCCGGATTTTATCAGTAAATCATACATATATACCCTTGGTATTCAAACGAACTGCCTGTTCACAAGCGGCACAGGCTACGTTGATTCCCTGCCTAGAACATCACAGCCCCACCGGTCAGGGAAACTGCCAACCCTGTCATGTAATCAGATTCAGATGAGGCGAAGAAAGCAACTGCCTTTGCCACGTCCTGCGGGTAAGCCAACCGACCCAAAGGTACTTGGGCAAGATGCGAAGCATAACGCCGGGCGGTGGCCTCTTCTAAGCTGACGTTATCTCGCCTGGCCTGACTACTGAGGCCACGACCTGTTGATAGGTTCGTCGGAGCTGGTCCGGGGCAGATGGCGTTAACATTGATCTTGAATTGAGCCAAGTCGAGAGCCATGCCCTGCGTGAGTCCGATAACACCGAACTTGGACGCCACATAGCCGGATGAACCTGTTGCTGTGGCCGTCTTCCCGGCCATAGAGCTGATATTGATGATCTTACCCCCGACTCCCCTTTCGACCATACTCTTGGCAACGTACTTGGAGCAGAGGAAAGTGCCTGTCAGATTCACCGCCAGAATGCGGTCCCAGACCTGTTCGTCTTTGTCAGTTATCGAGGTTCGCGGTTCGGCAATGCCAGCATTATTCACCAGCACATCGATTCTGCCGAACTCGTCCAGGGCTTTCTCCACCATCGCCTTCACCTGGCGGACATCCGAAACATCAGCCTCGATGGATATTGCTCTGCGGCCGGTCGCCCGGATTTCTTCTACCGTGCTTTCCAAGCCCTTCCAGTCCTCGTTCCGATCTTCTTCGGAAAGGTCTTCCGGCGACTTCCTTCTGGCTGTTACTATGACATCGGCACCCTCGCCGGCAAGGCGCACAGCAATCGCGCGTCCAAATCCCGGCTTGCTTGACGCTCCTGTTACAAGGGCTACCTGTCCATTCAAATCATACATAGCTATATAAACTGTCCGAAGCATATCAGCCCTTCTGGGCATTGTCAACGAACTCAGGACGTTTTCCCGTCCTCTCGTTGATCGCCATAAACATCGGGGTATAACTGGTAGGCACACTCCTTCGTATGACGCCGAAGTCACACACTTGGACGATGGGTTGCGACAATGCCTGATGGCAAAGGGATGTGGGACAGCAACGCAAATGAATGGTCGCTTGAGTCAAGGTGACCAGTGAAGGTTCAAGTGGACAAGAGAAAGTGTATCGTTTTGCATGAACGAGTACTATTTGTTGTTGCGCACCTGATATGTCTTCCAACAGTATGCGTGTTGCGTGAGAATCAACTGTTACCGAAACGGTATATATACAACGAGGGCTTTTTGTGATAGCATCGGATTGATTATTGTGGCCAATAGTCGGCCCGTAGATGAACAGGATTCCCGGCGTTCCAGATAACGCACAGGATCCCATTACCGCCGGAAACAGTGTCACGGTTGAATGGCATACGTCTCGGACGCCCATACTTTGGGCTTTCCAATACCATAAGGCCTAACGACAGAGGAATTGTTACAGGAAGCATCGCGCACCCCTCTGGCCAGGACAGACGTAACCAGGCGAATTACCACGCGGATCTGTTTCATGGTTTCTGAAGATGCCTTGTACTCGGCAGAGCCGCTTTGAAGCTAAGCTTCAATCGGATCAACCGAGCATACGGAGGGACGTAGCCTGGTGTTCGACCATTGCCAGAAAGGGGTGTCTCGATGAACATCGTAGAGCAGGTAGTGCATGGGTCAGTGGATATGCATGTCCACACTAGCCCCGACCCTGTGAGAGAGCGTAGCGTGGACGCACTGCAGGCCGCTCTTGACGCAGAGGCTGTCGGCATGAGGGCGATCGTGCTCAAAAGTCATGACTACCCTACAGCACCGCTGGCCCAGATCGTTGGCAAGGGTCTCCGTAATACGACTATCTTTGGCAGCATCTGTCTCGACTGGGAAGTCGGTGGCCTCAACCCCATCGCGTTACAGGCATCAGCTCTTCTGGGCGCCAAAGTTGTGTGGATGCCCACAGTTTCTTCCTTGCATGATCGGAAGAAGCATAATATGGGAGAAGGTGGGATTGTAGTCACGGACGAAGAAGGAAGAATCCTTCCCGTTGTACAGGAGATTCTGGGCATAGTAAAAAAGTACGACATGGTGCTCTGCACCGGTCACGTTTCGCCAGCCGAATCATTCGCCCTTGTAGGCTATGCAAGGAATATGGGTCTGACAAAGATAGTGATTACTCATCCCTCGGAAAGGGAATGGGGGGCTACGCTCACTATTGAGCAGCAGCAGCAGATGGCTGACAGCGGTGCATTCATCGAGCATTGCTTTTATAGCACTATGCCAGCTGCGGCTGGCAGGATAGAAATACGTGACATAGTGGAAGCCGTCAAGGCCGTAGGGGCAGAGAGATGTATTCTGACCAGTGATTCCGGTCAGATCTGGAATCCACGGCCTGCTGAGGGATGGAGGATGATGGTGGCTGATTTCCTTAAATGTCAACTCGATTCAAAGGAAATTGAATGCATGATCAAGGTGAACCCGGCCAGGTTGCTCGGCCTGTCCCAGGAATAAGATGAGGAGTCATACGATGGAGCCCAGTAGCAAATGGACTTTGCTGGACCCCTCTGGCGTAGCTCAGGTAGACGCCTTGAGGGTAATCCCTCGGCCAGCGACCCTCGAGGGGAAGACGGTACTACTCTATTGGAACGGAAAGCCCAACGGTGATGTCTTCCTCAATAGGACTGCCAAGCTAATTGAGGAGCATGCAAAAGGCGTGACATTCATCAGAAACTGGCAGGTGGCCCCTGATACGAAAGTCGTCAGCTCGAGTTCAGAAACGAGTCAGAGGTCTGCCAAGGCAGTGGCCGCCTTCAGGCCCGATATCTCAATCGGTTCTCAAGGAGACTGAGGGGGGTGTACGACATGGCTGGTAGTTGACCAGCTCAACCTAGAACGTTTGGGGATACCCACGATCACGGTCGTGACTTCCGACTTCGTCGCACTTGCCAAGGCCGTTGGCTCAGGTGAAGGAGCGGGAGAGTTGTGCTGCGTTGAAGTGCCCCATCCGATGGGAATGATGCCGCCAGCAGATATCGAGGCAAGGGCGGATCGTGCGTTCCCGCGAATTCTGGAGTTGGCCACAAAGTGGCAACCGAAGGGCAGTCGCGTGGCCAAGGAGATGGCATATCCTGCCAGGCGTTTTGAGTTTGAAGGCACAACACAGGATGTTACCAGCCTGTTTTTCGATCAAGGTTGGTCTCTGGGCCTCCCCATAGTTGCCCCCACTCCCGATGGCGTTGGCGCCATGCTGCGTGGAACAAAGCGCGCGCCCCATGAGGTTCTTGGAAAAGTGCCTCCGCGAATGGCAAGCATAACCATTGAGTTGGTGGCGGCTCACGCCGTGATGGCAGGGTGCAAGCCGCAGCATATGCCCGTCCTAATTTCGGCGATCGAAGGCTTGTTGGACTCAGGAACTGATGCTCGTGCGGCGTTGTCTACGACAGGGACGACTCAGTTTGTGGTTATTGTCAACGGACCCGTTGTCAAGGAGGCGGGGATTGCCTCGGGCCAGGGATCAGCCGGCAAAGGTCACCACGCCAACGCCGCCATCGGCTATGCGATCAATCTAGTTGCCTGCGCGATTGGAGGATCCCGGCCTCCTGATGTCGACAAGTCAACCCTTGGATCGCCGGCCGACCTATGTTGCTGGGTATTCGGGGAAAACGAAGATCAGATTCCCGGCGACTGGCAACCGCTGCATGTCGAGCGAGGATTCAAGAAGTCAGACAGCGTGGTCACAGTCGCATTCACCTACCCTCCCCTCGAAAACATCGACCATTGGAGCGTTACTCCCGAGGAACACGTACGGTGGTGGAGCCGTCTGGTCAGCCCTCTCGATAATATGGGCGGGCCGTGCTTTCCAGCCGTGCTCGACTTGGGACCGATCATAGCGCTGGGCCCGGAACATGCTGCACTCTTGGCTTCGGCTGGGTGGAGCAAGAACGACTTCCGGCAAGCCTTTTGGCATCAGACGAAGATCCCTCTATCCACCTGGCCTGACGGGTCACCTTCCATGAGAACACTGATGGAAAAACTAGGCCCCCTGAAACCAGAAAGCATGATCCCAATAACGGCGGCCCCGGGGCAACTCGTGGTGGTCATAGGAGGTGGTGCGGGAAAGCAATCTCATTTCTTCCCGTCCTTCCCGTCCTGTTTCGCAGTCAGCACACTCGTCAGAGATTGACCCGGAGACTCACACTGACAGTGGGTCAGTGGTCAACACAGTGAAGAAGACTATTGAGACCCAATCAACGGAACCTTGAAGGATCTTTCTTGAAACCAACTCGCTCAAAGTACTCGGCAGGAACCAGGTTCGGATCCTTGTAGAAATACCAGTAACAAGGCTTGCTCGGGTCATCAGCCGGGTACTCGGTTACTTTGTAGGGATACCCGATTTCCTCAATGGGCATGATTTCAGTCCAGACGCAGCAATGGATACAGTAGTAGGGAACACCGGTTTTGCCCCACGACCAGGGATACGGCTTGGTGGTTACACCCAGATTGTACGGAGGCTTGATCCTCGATCCTGTTCCATTGACGTACCCCCTGACCATTCTGAGACCACCTCCACACGGGTCCATTTCCATCACGTAGCGGTCAGGCTCTTCCCAGACCTTGAAGTCTCCTCTTTCCTTCGGTCCACTCAAGTGAGCCCTTATCCCTTCGGTCCGCAGGATCAGCCTTTCAAATACGGAACAGGTCTTTCGAACGGCGTGATAAGTATTCATGTCTAGGATGTGCTTCGCATAGCGCATTGCCTCGGGTATCTTTTCCTCTCCGCCGATGCGGGCAATGAAGTCCGTGAACGCATAGAGCCAGTCGTTTACGGAGTCGTGCTGCCCCTTCCGCTCCCCAATCACATAGTCGGCCAGGTCCAAGGCCAACTTCTTGTCACCCTTTTCGATGGCTTCCTTGAGCTTGTCAATGGTGTTCTCGCCTAACTCCCGTATATCATCATCCATTCTCAATGGACGGTTCACCAACTTGGAGTACTTCAATATCAATGTCATACTATTCCCCCTCTAAAACAATCCTCTCAACTGCGCTTGGCAATTACCAGCAGCGCCCTTTGGTGCAAACCGGGATCAGCATCGCCTCATGCTGGCAAATGATGGCGCTTCAAGGGCCAATGCTGGTCAACATAACGAGCTTGAACCTGAATCTCAGAATCACAAAAAGGCCAAAGAAACAAGGACAGAGTCAATGGCTCCACCGGGAATCATCACCAGTTGCGAGATTCCCCTGCCTCAGTCGAATCCATACCATTTTGCCACTTTTTCAAGGGGTTCCCTTGTGCTGCGCAACTGATTTATCGGATCGTTCCAATCAGGATACCCGACCGCTATGCCCAAGACCAGAATCCAAGAATCCTGTATCCCCAATGTACTCCTGACAACATCCGGAAATACCACTGCCTGTCTCTGTGCAACGGTCCCCAGCCCATACTTCATTGCCAGGAGCATGATTGTTTGGGCCATCAACCCGGAGTCAAAAACTGACCAGACGTTCCGCGAATCGCCCTGGAAGAACAATTCGCGCTCGACAAATATGTATATGACCGCTGGAGCACCGAAGTTCTTCAGCCCCTCTGTATGCCACCATTTCCTCCCCTCCTTGTCCTCCCTTCTAATCCCCTTTGTCGCGAGTAGACTCCCGGCGAGGGCGCCTCGGCGAGCCGCATATAACTCCGGGAATTTAGGGCGGGGTATGTCGGCGTTTGGCTCGTCCTGATGGTCCACGTAGGCTTCTTCATCCGCGTTCGCCACGTAAGCCTTCTTTATGATCTCCAATTCCTTGCCACCAACAACCGCGAACGTACATGGTTGAGAATTGGCCCACGATGGTGCCCACAAAGCCGCATCCATTATTTCTCGAAGAATACCGAGCGGAACAGGATCGGCCTTGAAAGCTCGAATACTCTTTCGCTGTCTGACAGCTTCAGCGATATCCATGTCCGTTCCTCTTCTCTCGACAGACCTCGATTGTAGGGGCAGCCAAGCTTCAGGCACAGCACCCATCGCGGTCTATCAATGCTCACGCGCAATTTGTCCCAGTATCATTCTGTGCGCACATTGACGGCGTACCGTCGCGCAACAGAAACATGACACAGACCGAATTTGGCTGGCCTACTTGGCAAAGAGACAAGAATTCTTGTCGAGTCTGGATGGGAGAGGCGTTCTCCGGCCTTACCTGTAAAACGCCTCTCCCAAGTATGACTATTTGTGCTGCGCCAAATTGGCCCAACCGGCAAAATAGTTGTTTTCCACGGGTTGTTTCAAGTCGAATTTCACCTTGGGTCCTACTGCCAAGAAGACAGGCAACTGCGGAAACGCAAAGTTTACGTGGAGGTCCATTCCCATCTGTATCACCTGGGCAGTCATGGCGTCACGCTTGGCGGGATCCATTTCTCCCACCGCCTCGTAAATGAGTTTGTCAAGTTCAGGGGTGTAATTGGTTGTGCTTTCTTTAGTGCGACGGGTCGTTGATTGGCTGATGCCTTTGCTTCCGTAAATCCCTTCAAGCGCACCGATGATCGGGGTAAGAGTCGACAGGGTCGTAAAGACCGCATGTCCCACAATCCTGTCAGCCGGTTCAGTACGATCCGTCAGATAAGTTGCCATTTCCATCGGAGCGATTTCGGCGTTTACTCCAATTGCTTTCCATTGGGACTGCACAATAGCAGCCAAGTTGTCCATGTACCCCAAGCCGGGCTGTGGAACAACGTATATCTTGATACCGCTGACACCACCGGAGTATCCGGCATCTGCAAGAAGCTTCTTTGCCTTAGCTTGGTCAAACTGATAGTACTCCTTGGTCTTTTTCATCCAGAAGTCGGTATCGATCCCTTCTACCCCGTAGAGTGCCCGAGGCGGCATGAGAGGAAGGGATTTGCCGTAGAACAAAGTCCTGGCAATTTCGTCTTGATTGACAGATATTTCAAGCGCCTGACGTACCCTCACGTCTCCAGTCGGCATGTTCTTGCCCCGAGGGTCCAACGTTCCGAAGAATTGAAGGCGCAATTGAGTTGCCATCATAGGATAGGTCAGGTAACCAGCCTTCTCGAGTGCCAGCGCGTCTTCCAGCGATACATCAGTCACATCCACGTTCCCACCCTTCAACATAGCGACACGCGTAGTCGCTTCAGGAACGACCATGACAGTAAGGGTCTTAAAAGCGGGAACCTTCCCCCAATAACTTTCGTTGGCTGTCATCTGGTACGAGTCGCCTGCAGTGTATTTGGTGAGTCGCCACGGGCCCGAACCCATCGGGTTCTTCAAGAAGTATTCCAATCCATTCTTGCCGATATAGTCCATCGGCATAACCATTCCTTGACCCGGAGCGATACCTGGAACTTGATAGCTCGGAAGGAACGGCTGCTTGCCCTTCGTATACACCCGAACAGTGTATGTGTCGACCAAATCTACTCTGTCGACCGCGTTCCGGATGTTGGCAGACAAGGCAGCCGCGCTCATGTATCGTTCTATGCTGAACTTGACGTCTTTTGCCGTCAATTCGGTCCCATCATGGAACTTGATCCCTTTGCGAATGCTGTAGACCCAGGAAAGTCCATCTGGAGCTGTTTCCCATTTTTCGACAACATGCCCAACTATCTTCCCAGCCACCATTGTGAACAACGAATCGAATATCTTGGTTGAGTAGAACGTGTTCTGCCCCTGGGCGTCAGCTTTTATCGGGTCGATCGGCTCTGACGCAAAGCTGACAACCGCCATCCTCAACTCACCCGATGGGGCAGTCGGTGCCACGCTGGTGGCTGGCTTTGTTGTAGTGGCAGTTGCTGATGCTGATGTGGTAGCTGGTTGGGACGTTTTTGTGGCCGGCGCAGAACTCTGACTCGGAGTGGTAGTAGTACTTTTGCCACAACTGGCGACGATCACCGTGGCCAAGGCCAAGCAAACAAGAAATACAATCCGTTTGTTCCTGATCATAGAAAGCCTCCTCTGTGACCTATTAACCTTTACGTCGTACGGGCACCCATTCCTATCATGATTTCAACAATTTCATTTTACCCACAACCTCACCAACGGACTTGTAACCCTTGGAGAGCATGATGCCCCTCAGTTCGTCACTGATTCTTGAGAAGGCACTCACACCCTCATCACGAAGAGCAGTGCCTATTTGCACCGCATTTGCCCCGGCTAACAGATACTGGAACGCGTCAGCACCAGACATGACCCCACCATGGCCAATGACCGCGGCACGTCCCTTCAAATACAGGTGTAGTATCCGAACGGAGGCAAGGGTATGCGGCTTCATCGCCGGGCCAGCGAGATTGCCAAGTCCGTTGCCTGACAACACAGGTTGTTCCTTTTCGATATCTACCAGCATTGCGATATTGGCCGGCGCGTCACAAGTGATGAATTGCAGACCCTCCTTGATAACCAGGTCAGCAAAACGCTCCAGATTCTTCTCGTCTGAACAGATCGGTATCTTGATGCCCATCGGTTTCTTGGTCGCTCTTCTCGCGTTGGCAACCAGTAACTCCATCATGGGCAAATCATATCTGATGTTGTAACCGATGAGCCTGCCGTCACTTCTCCCATTGCACAGGGTATTCAGCTCGATCAGGTCCGCTCCGTTTTCTGCAGCATAGGCAGCGACTTCAGCGAACTCTTTGACGTCAGCTCCAGCAACGCTCGCTATCACCGGCTTGCCAAATATCTTCAATTCTGACAGGTTTTGCATATATTTCCTGTAGCCGGGGTTTGGCAAGGTCCTTGATGCCAGCGACCCCAGATCGAATCGATAGTAGTTCGGCTCAGGCGCTTCAGATCGTGGCTCAGGGGTCATAGTGGATGTAACGATTCCCCCTGATGTTGACGTTGCAATGTTCGCCAACTCTTCATAGTTCGCAGTCCTGACTCCTCCAACATTCATTATGCAATTCTTTAAGCCTACTCCCGATATGTTGGTAGACAAATCAGCCATGTCGCTATTTCCTCCAAAATACGTCAATTGATCCAAGCATTTGCGGACTTCCGAGCGCAGTGCCTGTAATCATCAACGCATCTTCGTCACTTTCAGTTTTCCAATGAAATGCCCGACCGATGGGTACTTCTTCGAATCCATGATCTCGGTCAGTTCAGCAGTAAGCCTTGAGAATATGTCGGGACCCTCGGCGGCGAAGGAAGTGCCCACTTGGACCGCAGAGGCGCCTGTCAGAAGATATTCAAAAACATCGGCCCCTGTTCGGACGCCGCCCGCAGCAATAATGAACCCCCTGAAATATTCTCGCAGCAATCTTACGGTAGCCATGGCCAGCGGTTTTATCGAGACCCCGGCCAATCTGCCAATCCCGTTCCCGGCCAGCACCGGAGCCTCGGTTTTAACGTCAATCTCCAGAGCGAGTTCGCGCGGCGCGATGGCGGTAAGAAAATCGAGCTTAGTCTCATGCGCCAACATCGAGATGTCCGCTGCATTCAAGGGGTCAAGATGGCAAGAAACTCTTATCCCCAGCGGAACCTTGACCCGCCTTCTGACCTCTTTGATAATGAGTTCTCGCCTGTCGTGGTCTAAATAGGTGAACCTCCCATCGGGGTCCGGGACGAAAAGGTCCAACTCGACAAGATCAGCGCCTTGGGCAGCTACATGGGCTGCTATCACGGCCACCTCGTCAACTTCTGATCCAGCCACGCTGGCAACGATCGGCTTGCAGAATTTCTTAAGCTCAGGAATGAAATCTCCTATTTTCTTGTACCCAAGGTTGGGCAAGCCTCCCGAATAGACCGATCCAAGGGCATAAGCATAGTAGCTGGGCGCGCTACTTTCCTGCCGATCCCGTGTCATGGTTGTCGTAACGATAGCTCCAGATGCTGATTTGCCGATGTCAGCCAATTCTTCATACGACCCACACCTCGGTCCTGCGCCATTCATTATGCAACTGCCGAATTTGACTCCCGCGATTGCTGTTGACAAATCAGCCATACCCTTCAGACTCCTTAACTGCTGTCGTATTTTGCCCCGGAAGAGAAACAGCCAATACTCAGCCCCCAATCCCCGATGGCACACCAACCCTTCACTCCTGCACATTCCCGCCAAGCGCGTACACAGCTTCTGCTATGGTATCTGCCAGAAAAGCCCAAAACCCGCCATTACAAACAGGGTAACGCATAGCTCCTACTGCTGCGTTACCCATTGAAGCCGACTATAGCCAATTAAATCGAGTATAATGCCTTGTCTCAACCGTGTCAAGAGACTCGCGCTTGACAGGCGCGGCGTTGGCAGTGTTAGAATCTGGCTTAATACTAAATCGTGAGAGGCATTGACTCGCCGTTTGCCATTCATATGGCATGGTTGCTTTGCCTTATGGAGAGGTAGCAGCGGTTGGGACGATACGTATTTAGGCGCTTGGTCCAAGGGATAATCGCCCTCTTTATTCTCGGCACAATCGTCTTCATTCTTGCCCGTGTTACTGGTGACCCGGTCAACTTGCTTCTGCCCGCGGACGCCACACAGGAAGACAGGGTACGACTAAGTCAGGAGTTGGGACTGGACAGACCTTACTATGTCCAGTATTTTGAATTTGCGACCGCCACCATAAAGGGTGATTTTGGAACTTCCCTCAGGTTTCAAAGACCGGCTTTGGATCTTATCAAGGAGCGCTTACCAAACAGCTTACTGCTTGTAGGGGCCGCGTTCATCCTGGCCCTTGTCATCGGCATACCGCTTGGTGTAATTGCTGGTTCGCGCAGGGGTGGTGTTATTGACTCGGTTTGCAGGCTCGTAGCTGTTGTTGGCATAGCAGCACCCAATTTCTGGGTTGCCCTTGTTCTCATGCAGATATTTGCTGTTCAATTGAAAGTTCTTCCCACGGCAAGAATGGGGGGAATTGACCATTATGTCTTGCCCGCTTTCAGCTTGTGCTTCTTCGTTCTGGCTGGCATGATGCGGCTTCTTCGGTCTAGCATGATCGAGGTGTTGGACAGTGAATTCGTCAAGCTGGCTCGAATCAAGGGTGTATCCACGCGCATAATTGTATGGAAACATTGCCTGAGGAACTCTCTGGTGCCGGCTCTCAGCTTTGCCGGTACATATTTTGGGTTGATGGTGGGAGGTGCGATTGTCATCGAATCGATATTCGCCTGGCCAGGTATAGGGCGGCTGTCTTACGAGGGTATACTCTATCGCGACTATCCCTTGCTTCAAGCAACAGTGCTCTTCAATGGCGCACTCATAATCATGGTCAATTTCATGGTAGACGCGCTCTATTCCTACGTAGACCCCAGGATCAGACGTGACTGACGCTGAAAGAGCAATAGAAGTCCATCGAGAAAGGACGGCCGAGTTCTTTACGCTATGAGGAGAGTGCCTTGGGTTTGGGCAATAATACTGGGTGTGATTTTGTTTGCCGCGATATTTGCGCCTATGCTCAGCCGTTATCAACCCGAGGAGATTCACCTGGACGCAAGGCTTCTGCCTCCCGCCTGGGATCAGGCTGGCAGCTCGAAGTATCTGCTTGGCACGGATACCGTGGGACGAGACATGTTGACGAGGATCCTTTACGGAGCCCGGGTCAGCCTGCTGGTAGCTTTCCTTGTTCTTCTCATTGGAGGTATTACGGGTCTTGTTCTTGGCGTTATAGCCGGCTACAAAGGCCGGATCGCAGGCACTGTCATCATGCGGCTAGTCGACAGTTTCATGGCGATACCGCCGATCCTCATCGCGATTGTCTTTGCAATGACCATGCAACCCGGCATTCGCACAGTAATCATCGCCATAAGTGTTGTCCTGTGGGCCCGATTCGCGAGGATAATGCGTGGCGAGGTACTTGCGATATCCAACAGCGCCTATATTCTGCAGGCTAAGGTCGCTGGCGCCTCTGGCAGCAGAATAATGTTGTCACACCTCCTCCCTAACGTCTTCAATACGTTCGTCATTCTGCTCAGCCTGAATGTAGGATGGGTCATTCTTATTGAGGCGTCGATGAGCTTTTTGGGTGCCGGCGTACCCCCTCCCACTCCCGCCTGGGGACAGATGGTCTCCGAGGGCAGGGGATACATCGCAACCGCATGGTGGATTAGCTTCTTCCCTGGAATGTCACTTGCCCTCACTGTCCTTGCCATGAACATGTTCGGCGATTGGCTCAGAGACAGACTCGATCCGAAGTTGCGGCAGATATAGTTATGGCTTTACTTGAAGTAAGAGATCTAAAGACGCATTTCTTTGTGCGCCGAGGCATCGTAAAGGCAGTGGACGACGTCAGCTTCACCGTGGATAGCGGTGAGACCCTCGGCATAGTTGGCGAATCGGGGTGTGGAAAAACAATCACCAGTCTTTCGATAATGAGGCTTGTACCTAAACCAGGGAAGATCGTGAGTGGCAGCATCTTGCTCAATGGAGAGGAACTTGTCACAAAGACTGAGAATGAGATGAGGCAATATCGGGGCAGGCGCATGTCCCAAATACTTCAGGACCCGTTGAGTTCTCTCAATCCTGTCTTCACCATCGGCACCCAAGTTGGAGAGGGAATTGTTATCCACGACCACATAAGGGGAGAACCTTTAAAGAAGCGGGTTATCGGGCTCCTGCAGCTGCTTGGAATACCGGCGCCGGAAACACGCATTAAGGACTATCCGCACCAGTTTAGCGGGGGAATGAGGCAGCGGGTGGTAGGCGCGATATGCATCGCTTGCCGCCCCCAGCTTCTCATTGCTGACGAACCGACTACGTCTCTTGACGTGACCATCCAGATGCAGTATTTGAACCTTCTCAAAGAGATCCAGGCGCGGGACAATCTTGGCATGATTTTCATCACCCATGATTTTGGCATAGTGGCCAAGATGTGTGACCGCGTGGCCGTGATGTATGCAGGGCGAATAGTTGAGATGGCCGATGTAACGGAGATTTTCGATTCTCCACTTCATCCATACACGGTTGCACTGATGCATTCGGTACCTAAGGCCGATGAAAAGGTGGATCGCCTGTATAGTATTGCCGGTCAGCCACCTAGTTTGCTGAATATCAAGGCAAGTTGTGCGTTTCAATCCCGATGTGCTCACAGGTCGGAAAGGTGTGCTTCAGCCGGCTTTCCTCCCGAGCGCAGGCTCCACAATAACCACGTGGTCAGGTGCTGGAAGCATGTCTGAAGTTCTTCTTAAAGTGGAGAACCTGAAAAAGTATTTTCCCGTCAACAGGGGCTTTGTGCTCGAGAGGACAGTGGCACAGGTAAGAGCTGTTGATGGGATAGACTTTGCCATAAATCCAGGAGAGACTTTCGGGTTGGTTGGAGAGTCAGGATGCGGCAAGAGCACTACTGGTCTACTGGTCCTGAGATTGCTGGACCCCACTTCAGGCTCGATCTGGTTTGGGGGGAACGATATCGCCAAACTGAAAGGCCCTGCGCTCAGGCAATACCGAGAGTCAATACAAGCGATATTTCAGGATCCATATAGCTCTCTGGACCCAAGGATGAAGATACGCCGGATTCTCGCCGAACCACTAATAATAAACCGCCAACTGTCAAGGGACGACGTCAACGAAATGGTGGCTCAGCAACTTTCGCAGGTGGGCTTAGACAAACAAGCCCTCGATTTGTATCCTCATGAGTTCAGCGGTGGGCAACGCCAGCGAATAGCTTTGGCCCGGTCGCTGATTTTGAGGCCCAAGCTTGTTGTATTGGATGAGCCGGTATCTGCTCTGGACGTTTCCACTCGAGCGCAGATAATGAACGACCTGAAAGACCTTCAGATGCAACTGGGAGTAGCATATCTGCTGATTGCCCACAATTTGGATACCGTGAGATACATGTCGCACTGGGTCGGTGTAATGTATCTGGGTAAGCTGGTGGAATGGGCACCATGTGAGGAGTTGTTCACCCACCCCCTGCATCCTTATACTCAGGCGCTTCTTTCAGCCGCCTTACCCTCCCATCCCAGTCGCAAGAGGCAGGAGATTGTACTTACTGGAGAAGTCCCCAGCCCGGTCAATATCGCTCCTGGGTGCCGCTTCAACCCCCGCTGCTTCAGGACAAAAGGCTCCTGCTTCCAAGATGAGCCACACCTCATTGAGGTGAGTCCCAAACACTTCGTTGCCTGCAATTGCGAGTGAGGCAACGGAAACAAGTGCCGATTCGTTTGCGAAAGAATGTCACGGAGCCGTCGCGAACGTCGGCTTCCAGCTTCATATCGGATTGCCCGTATTGGAGGATTCAGCGGTTAGCGGATCTACTCGCTTCATTGGGCATGGCTCCGCAACCTTCTTCAACCTCTACTCCACGCTGTCCTCATATCTGTCAGCGAACTTGACGTCCATGACAGTATGAACTAGTTTTCGCCTTGTTGGTCAAGTCGGAGGATAATTGCCAGACCTACAGCAGCCAGGACGGCTGATAGAATAAGCGCCCACAAATAGCTGTTCGTGACGTCAAACAGGAACCCTCCCAGCCATGGTCCTATGGCACCCCCTAAATTGACGCCGACTAGAACCGAGCCTGTCATCGTCGCCAGACGCTCTTGGCCGAGGTAGTCCCCCGCCATGGCGGGAACCAGTGGAGCTGCCCCCCCCCATCCCACGCCAAACAACACTGCCGAGAACCACATCAATGGTTCTACCTTGAACGTCAACAACACGAGGGCAGTGGCAACGAGGGAACAACATATTGCAGCGTCCGTCCTTGAGCCAAGCTTGTCTGACAGGGGCCCCATAGCCAATCGTCCGGCGACACCTGCCATACCGGTCACACTCATCACGGTAGCTGCCATCAGGGTTTTGATGCCCGCGTCGGTCATGTAGTTCACAAAATGATTGTTTACTAGTTGGCAGCCAGCCTGGAAGAGAAGGAAGAACATGAAGATCGACAGAAATTGCCGATTTCGCAGAAGATGGGGGAGCGATCGAATGACGTCCAAAGGCCCTTGGCTCTTACTTTGACCGTCTCTTTTTACCTCGCCGCTCGTTGCCAGGGCGTTTTGATTCTTAGCAAGAGGCGGATTCTTGACAAACAGGGAGCCCGTAACCGCTATGACCAACGTTCCCAATCCCATTGCAACGCTGGCTTCCTGCCATCCTATTGCTGAAATCAAGCCTGCTGCGAGCGGAGGGAAAACGACTATGGCCAACCCCGTTCCAGCAGTCGCCACTCCAAGAGCAAGACCGCGCTTCTTTTCGTGCCACTTGGCCACAGTTGAGATGAGGCAAACGAGAGGACCAGCGGTGCCTACACCCATTAGCAGGCCCTGCACCAAATAGAGTTGCCATATCGCTGTGACCCTGGACATGAGAAGGAAACCAGCGGAAATCAATAAGAAACATGGCAGTACTACGCTGCGCGGCCCGTATCTATCGGAAAAATGCCCCATGAACATCACCGAGACAGCAACTACCAGCCAACGAATGGTGATCGCGAGGGAAACTGCCCCCCGGCCCCAGCCGAATTCCTCGATAATCGGTTTGAAAAACACGCCAAACGAAGCGTTGTTGGCGTTCCAGACGAGGAGCAGAACTGTTGCAATTGCCACGGCAATCCACGGGTTGGCATTTGCTGCATGCGGACGGAAGCCTGTTTTTACGGTTTTAGCTATTTTCGCCAAAGGTCTCGCCATTGAATATGAAGATCCGTGTCATCTGAACGTACTCCATGGCGAGCCCTCCATCGGTCTGGCTCGATACATCACACTTTGTTTAGCGTTTGAGCATTATACATCTTTCCATAGCTGAGAGCAGCCTTCTTTTGTGAAGCTGTTCTGAAGGTAGTACGCCATTCATACTCTTGACAAGAGATGGAAATGTCTGCGAAAATCCCCTCGGATTGGCGTCATAGCTCTAATTCGAGCGGCAGAATGGATTTTGTCCCCAGAAGGAGAATGCGAAGTGGTCATCTGTAATTTGGAGGTAATGAATCCTGTCGCTGAACTAGGCGAGAAGATGGTTCTGCCTGCTGCTCGGCTTAAAGACCTCAATAATAAGAAGATTGGACTGTTTTGGAATACGAAGCAAGGCGGGGATGCTGCGCTCAAACGCACGGAAGAACTGCTTTCTGCCCGATACGAGGGAATCGTCTTTGAGTATTTCACCTATCGGCTTCCTACGGTGCCGCAGGGCCTCAAGGCAGTGATGGACAGCCACTGTGATGCGGTCGTTGCGACGAATGGTGACTGAGGGGCGTGTACATCGTGGCTTGTCCACGACACAGTTGAATTCGAGAAACATGGCATCCCGACCGTAGCCCTGGTAGAGGACAGGTTCATGAAAGATGCCCAGGCCAGCGCCCGGGCTTTCGGGTACAGTGAATCGCTTCTTCCCGTGGCGGAGTTTTCGCGGGGGTTCACCAATCTCTCGCCGGAAGACGTTCGCGCTCTAGTTGACTCCAGAATCGATGAGATAATCAAAGCGCTTCTGCAATCTCCTGAGAAGCGAAGTCGCGGCAAGAATGTTGACGCCAATTTGGTGTTTCAAGGTTCTGACCGGTTTGAATGCTGGGAAAACATGAACCAATCGTTCCTCGACCTCGGGTGGGGAGATGGGTTCCCCTTGATTCCTGCCACTCCAGAGAAGGTCGAGCGGATGCTCAGGGGTACTAAACGTGACCCAAGAGACGTGGTGACGATGCTGTTGCCCGGGAATGGCATAGCCACCATCAGCAAGCTGGCTATCGCCGCTGTAATGGCGGGTTGCGTTCCCGAGCATTTGCCGATTTTGATTGCTGCGGTGGAAGGAATATCGGATCCTATATTCAACCTGCCAGTAGTGGCAGTTTCTACTGGGCCTCACACGCCGATGCTAATCATCAATGGGCCTATTACCAAGGAACTCAAGATCAACTCGGGCAACGGCGCGCTCGGCCCCGGAGCACTATCCTGGGCCAACACGGTCATCGGACGGGCAATGCGGCTTATCCTTATGAATGTTGGCCATGCCTATCTCGGAGAGCTTGACATGGATACGATTGGCTCACCAATAAAATACAGTATGGTTGTAGCCGAAAACGAAGAGAAGAGCCCGTGGGACGCATTCCACGTTGAAAGGGGATTCAGCAAAGACACCAACACAGTCACAGTATTTCCGGTGGAGTCTCAGATGGAGGTAGCTGACGTCAGGAGCTTCAAGCCCGAGCACGTTGTGAATTCATTCTGCAGCGTGGTCGCCAATGCGGGAGCTGCGTCTTCAAACGCATGGCTTCAGGGCAACCGTTCTTGGCACAATCTGCTTATATTCGCTCCTGATCATGCCTCAATAATGAGAGGCTGGAGCAAGAAGGACGTTAGGGACTACCTGTTCCATCACTCCCGAGTGCCTTGGCTATATATGAAATATGGAGGGCTTGCCGGACCAGAGAGGGTGACACCTGGATGGAAGTGGCTCTGGGACGCACCAGAAGATACTCCAATACCCGTGGCGGGAGGACCTGACTGGTTCCACATAATAGTGGTCGGGGCGTCCACAGGGAAATCTTCCTACATCACAGGCGTCGGCCAGCCGGTGACGAAAGAAATCAAACGGTAGGCAGTTGATAACGTATTCGTTGCCGAGGCCCAGATCAAGAGGAGGAATTTGATGGCGACAAGTGCGCAAGGCAGCATCGCGGAGCGTATGCAAAAGCTGGAAGATATTGAAGCTATCAGACGACTCACCGCCCTATGGTGCCGTTCGCTGGATACTCAAGACCTGGAGTTAATGTCGACTATTATCGACAAGGATGTGGCGCTGGTTCTGCATGGCACCCAGCAAAAAAGCCGCCAGTTGCAGGGTAGCATAGCCTTTCTTGAATTCTATCGCGGGCGTCTCGGGCATTACGCCTTCCCCCGACACAACTTCTGTAACCACGACATCATCATAACCGATAAGACAGCGACCCTCGATTGTTACTCAATAATAGAGTTTGCCTTCCCTTCCTATCACACGCAGCCTGAGTTCGGCATAAGAGGTATGGTGAAGAACCATTGGGACCTGAGGAAAGTGCGGGGCTTGTGGAGGGTCTCCCTCATGGATATCCAAGTTCAGACCTGGACTGAAGGCCCCGTAAAACCTGCGCTCTAGATTTCTCCAGTGGTTCATTAGGTTTCCAGAGCCATGGGCCTCAAGCGACTGGGCGGCGGTCGCTTCGCGAAACATACCTCGCAGTGCGCGGTGGGCCGGGGTGCCTGAGTTGCCAAGTATCTCGCGGGAACTTCCCAGAGGGTACCCGGCACAGAGAATAAGACACAGACTGCCACCTAAACCACTCCACAGTGCGGATTGGGAAGAATCCGGGCCGAACCGACACCGCTTCCCCAGGTGCTCAGGCCTGTTACAGTGTGGGCTGACCATCCCTGAACCGAGTGGGGTCTTTGCTGAAGCCAACGCGTTCGAAAAACGCCTCAGGTATCAGGTTCGGATCTTTGTAGAAGTACCATTTGCAGGGTTTCCCATAGTCATCGGCGGGGAACTCCGTTACCCTGAGAGGATAGCCGTTCTTCTCGATCGCCATGATTTCGCTCCAGAGACAACAATGGATGCAGTAGTAGGGGACGCCTGCTTTATTCCACGACCAGTTATATGGTTTTGTCGTCTTTCCAAGGCTGAAGGGCGCCTCAAGGCGCGACCCAGATCTATCGAGCGGACCTCGCGCCATTCTCCCTCCGCTGCCGCAAGGGTCAAACTCCATGACGTAACGGTCGGTCTCTTCCCAGATATTGAAGTCTCCCTGTTCTTTCCGACCTGAACGATGTGACCGCTGACCTTCGGAGGCTGCGATCACCTTGTCCCGGGCGTCAATAAGAGATGTTCTGCCTTGCCAATAAGCTGATCTGTTCTGGTTTTCTTTGGCATACCGCAGTACTTTCGGGACTTCCTCTTCTCCATAGTTCCGTGAGATCCAATCCAGGTCGGCAAAGACCCAGTCGGTATAGGAATCATGCAAAGCCTTACCCTCTACGGCCAGGTATTCGGTCAGCGCCAGTGCCGACTGCAGGTCTCCTTTCTGGATCGCCTCCTTCAATATCTCGGGAGTGTTCTTCCCCAGATTCCGGATGTCATCATCCAGCCTGATCATTCTGCCGAATGGCTTAAAATACCCCAATATTCCCATTCGCAACCTCCAGTGCACCTTCTCCTTCGATCGAAAGCATATCGAATCGAGGAGTCGATGCAGAACGAACCTAGGCAACTGAATTCAGATAATGAATCGCCGATAGGGCGGCAGTTGCACCGTCTCCCACCGCGCAAGCAACTTGACGGGCCGATTTGGATCGGATGTCACCGGCAGCGAAAAGGCCACGAACGCTGGTCTCCAGGCTATCGTTCACAACGATCTGCCCCTCTTCGTCCAGCTTGATGCAGCCCTTAAGATAAGCCGTGTTGGGATCGCGGCCCGTCGCAACTAAGATGCCATCAATTGATATCTCGCGTTCAAGATTGGACTTGTTATTCAACAAGCGCAAGCTTTTCGCCTTTTCATCCCCCGTTATCGCCTTTATCGTATACCCCAGCATCAGCTCCACTTTAGGGGTGTGTTTCAGCTTGTCCTGCAGTATCTTGCTCGCCCTTAAGGTATCTCTGCGGTGGATAACGATCAGCTTGGAGGCCAATCGTACAAGGTATAGTGCCTCAGATATCGCGCTGTCACCTCCGCCTACTACAGCGACAGACTTGTCCCTGTACATGCCTCCGTCGCAAGCAGCGCAGTAGAATACGCCTCGCTGGAAGAATTCCTCTTCCCCCGGGACTCCAAGTTTGCGCGGCTTGGTGCCGCCTGCAATCACAAGCGCACGGCAGTGGAACTTTCCCATGGATGTTGTTATTGTCTTATGGATGCCAAATTCTATCTTTTCGACTTCGGCCAACTCGAGCCTTGCCCCTTGATTCGTTGCCTGGACCAACATTTTGGAGCTCAAGTCCGCTCCGACAATCCCGTCTTCGAAACCGGGGTAATTATCAACAAATTCCGTATTCGCAGGCTGTCCCCCGATAGTCTCTTTTTCAAAGACAACAGTTTTCAGCCCCGCGCGGGCACCATAAATAGCCGCACTCAGCCCTGCAGGACCGCTTCCGATGATTCCCAAGTCTATTAGATCAGACATATCCTAACTCCATTTGTAGACATGACACTGCAATTCCCCCTTTTCTGAGCTTTAACTGTTACTACGTCGCCGCAACGATCTCAAATTCAATGTGGCCCCAAACGCAGAAGAGTTCGATTTACCCCTAAGGTGGGATTCACCCAAAGAGGAGCATTATTCAGCTACAATCTTGGCAGCTGCCTATACCATCATGTTGAGATCGCAGCGGAAAGTACCTGCAATCTTATCACACTCAGGCAAGTCAAGGTCAACGACTACGACTACGACTACGCTCACACGATGCCATTGCATCAAACCCTGCAATATGCGGCCTCGTGGCCAGTAATATCGCGAGTCTAAGTGGGTAAGCCATAATACGGGCTAACTTTGTGCTTCATTACTTGCGATATTGAATAAACAAACCAATACGTGCCCTTGACATCTCGCTGCGCACAGCTTTAGAATGCGCCAATTAGGATATCGTTCACCACTGGCCACTATTTTAGCATCGTCTAGCGTCTGGAGGGGATACTCATGCCAGAATTCGAAGTTATCGACACCCATGTGCATTTAGCTCGCACGACAGAAGAAGAGATTGACAACTACCCAGTGCCTGGTCGCCGATCATGTGGCCGGTTCGGGACTCCTGACAGGGTCATAGTATTCATGGATGGCAATTGCATCTCCCGTATGGTCATGATGAACTTGATGCCACGTCGTTTCAGAGGGCCTTTAGCCGGAAAGGCCAAATGGCAAGGGTTGACCGAAGAACAGCGTCAACGTGAAGAGAAGCGCCTGGTTGATTTGATTGGGCCGCGTATTCGGGAGTTCAATGAATGGGGATGTGCCACGAGCCAGCGATATCCCCGGTTGTCGGCTTTCAGTTGTGTGGCCAAGGAACTGGGAGATGCGCAGGCCATTGTTGCTGAAGTAGTTCTGCGTGCCAGCCAGGGTGCCAAGGGGATCAAACTCCACCCGGGCGTCTTTGGCTTTTTCCCCCACGATAGGGCGCTTTGGCCGATGTATGCCAAGTGTCAGGAACTCGGCCTACCTGTGCTGGCGGACTCGGCTCCTCTTCCTCACTCTCGCATACTGGCCGTCCACCCCGATCCCATAGCATCCTTGGAAACGCATTCGCATGTGGACTATGGGGAGCCGGCCAATTTCGAACCTGTATTGAAAGAGTTTCCGAAACTGAATCTTGTCCTCGCCCACCTTGGTTCGGCATGGTGGGATGAGAGAGTTGAGCTCGCCCAGAAATATCCCAACGTATATTTTGACACATCTCAGGGATTTACCGCTGAGGATCGACTCTCATTCAATCCCCATCGTGGTCTGGCGGAGGAAGACGCTGTGCGCATCATCCGCAAGATCGGTGTGGAAAGGATCATGTTCGGAACAGATTTTTCGGCGCTTGCGTGGGAACCGCAGCTGGAGCAGGTGCTTCGCCTTTCCCTGACTGACGGTGAAAAACAGGCGATTCTGGCCGACAATGCGAAGCGCATTTTGCGCCTCTGATGCTTCTTCAGAAATAGGACGAGCGGTGATGCCATGGCGTATTCGCATCGTCATGGGACTGCCGAGGAGTGCAAATGCATGAGTAGATCGAAAGACTGGCGGATCGTCAGCCCCGAAAGTATGGCCCCGAACCCATCAGTCAAGGCGAATCCTCATCCCGCAACTCTCGAAGGCAAGACCATCCTGCTTCACTGGAATAGCAAGCACAATGGTGACCTGTTTCTGGACAGAATCGCTGAGATGCTTGTCGGCAAGGTAAAACCCCTGAGAGTGCTAAAAAGCTGGGAGATATTCCCGGAAACCGCCCAAGTAAGTAGCAACCTCCAAAATAGTGCTGAGATAGCTCGCAAGCTCTCTCAGTTACGGCCGGACATTGTTATTGCGGCCCAGGCGGACTGAGGGGGTTGCACGACATGGCTGGTAGTTGACCAGCTGAATCTGGAGAAACTGGGCGTGCCCACGGTCACCGTGGTCACGGAGCCGTTCCTCGTTCTGGCGAAAACAACCATGACGGCGGAGAATTTCTCAGATTCGTGTTTCGCCACCGTGCCGCATCCTCTCGGGATGTTGAAACCAGACGAAGTGAGGAAGAGGGCCGAAGAAGCCTTCAACAACATCGTCGCGCTGGCTACATCCTGGCGACCAGCCAGCCAAGAGACCACTGAAGTGACACAATTTCCAGCCCAGCGATTCGAATTCTCCGGCACAACTGAAGACCTGAACGGTCTTTTCCTACTGAAGGAATGGTCGATGGGATTGCCAATCATACCGCCAACAGACAATCTGGTGGCTGAGATGTTGAAAGGTACTAGTCGTCGGCCTGAAGAGATACTGGGTCAGGTGCCGCCCAAGAACGCGCGCCTAACGGTTGAACTAGTAGCGGTGCATGCCGCCATGGCCGGATGCCGACCGAGCTATATGCCAGCTTTAATCGCAGCCCTGGAAGCCTTTTTAGACCCCGATCTGAACTGGCGGGGTGCTCTTGCCACAACGGGGACAACGCAATTCGTTGTCGTCTTTAATGGACCCGTAGTCAAGCGGATTGGCATCGGTTACGGTCAGGGTTCGGCCGGGAAGGGCTATCATGCCAACGGCTCGATTGGCTACGCAATAAACCTTATCGCTTACGTCGTTGGCGCTTCCAGACCACCATCAATAGACCGGTCCACACTGGGATCGCCCTCGGACTATGTCTGCTGGGTTTTTGGAGAAAACGAAGATGCGCTGCCGAAAGGCTGGCAACCGCTCCATGTCCAAAGGGGTTTCAATAGATCGGACAGTGCAGTCACCGTGATGTGCAGTTATCCTGTAGTAGCTAATGCCGACCACTGGAGCGTGGTTTTCGATGACCATCTCAAGTGGTGGTCACATATCGCGTCGCCCATGCTGTCCATCGGCGGGCCCTGCAGGCCAGGCTCAATGGATTTACCGCACATGGTCGTCCTGGGTCCTGAGCACGCCTGTCTGGTGGCATCGGAAGGTCGGAGCCATGCAGACTTCCGCAAGGCATTCTGGGAGAGAACTCGTATCCCCCTATCGGCATGGCCTCCGGGAGGCACTGAATTCAACAGACTGGAGAAAGCACTTGGCCCGCTCGGGCCGGATAGCTTGATTCCGGTCTCTTCCAAGCCGGAGCAGATCATGCTAGTTGTGGGAGGTGGAGACGGAAAACACTCGCATTACTTCCCTCCCTTTGTGGGGTCCTTTGCTGCGAGCCGCGTTCTCAGCCAGTAATCGAGTTGGCACCCGCGCGTACTTGTGATCAGGTTGACGAAGAGCGCTTGACCGGTAGAGGCTCAGAAGCTGACCGGCAACAGAAAGGAACCGCGCATTATGCCTCTACCAGACCAGAACTCGCTAATCAACCAATACGTGACAGAAACGAATCGGCGCATCGGCGAAATAACAGTGCCGAAGCTCGGGGAATACCCTCCGGATCTGGACAACTATTACGGCTCCCTGATGAACGAGATGGCTACCTCCGACTTGATCCGGCACTACGCTGACGCAGTGGGCGACAGAAACCCCATGTGGCGTAGTCAAGAATACTGTCGGGGTACCATATGGGGCGGCATGATTGCGCAACCTACGTTTACCGACAGTATCCTTCATCCTTACCCGGTGAAATTCGAACCTGAGCAAATTAAAAAGTTCAACGGTTTCTACCAGTTGCCCAACGGATCAAGGCGTCAGCTTTTCCATGTGATCAGGCCCGGGGACACATTTCACGCCATAGATCGGTTCCTCGGGCTGGCCGAAGTAGAACCGACCCGACCGGGAGCCCGACAATTTGACCGTGTGATCCAGAGAACCCTAATGAACCAGAGAGAAGAAACGGTGGCTATCCTGGATATGCACCGCGAAGTGGTCGTCAACTACGTTCCGGACAAAAATCATCCGTACTACCCAATTAGAAGAAAAGTAAAACTTACTGATCAGGAGCGCGATGCCATCCTGGACGGGTATGATACGGAGTCGAGACGCGGGGCAAAGACCCTCTATTGGGAGGATGTCGTCATCGGTGAAGAGTTCAAATTGCACGACATAGGTCCGTTGAGCGTCTGGGACACCGCCGCCTTCCTTGTGGCAATATCCGGCCACGCGGTAGCTTTCGAAATCCAGTGGGAAAGACTCAAGTTATACCTGGGATTCGCGTGGCTCGATCCTGAAGTCAACGCCTGGAAGTGCACTGCTGAATGTCACCTTGTGGACGGGGCAGCCCATGCTGGAAAGATGACGGGCGGCACGGCGCTCGGTTTCTATCCCCAAATCGAAGCCCTCGCTGCTCGCACGCTGACCAACTGGATGGGCGATAGCGGCTTCCTGAAGCTTTTGGATTGTCGGTTTCCAGTCCTGCCCAATCTTGGTGAGGTGCTTCGTTTCAGGGGTGCTGTAACCGGCAAATCCATTAGCGGCGGTGAGCACCTCGTGGACACGGACATTAGATGCGAGAATCAGGATGGGCTTGTTATCATGAAGGGCACCTCGCAGGTGCGGCTTCAGGCCCGTGTAAACTCAACGGACGGGTTGCCTTGACTTCCTTTTGTCGCAGGCATGTGGACGCGACCGGATTCGGAGGCGAGTTGAAAGGATGAGCATATGCGTTGTTTGATTGTTGGCGGAACCGGCTTTCTCGGTGGTTGGGTTTCAATCGCCTTCGCCAAGGCAGGTCATACTGTTGTCGCTTTCAATCGCCATATACACCGCCAGGTGCTGGAAGTGGCACTGGACCGGGAGCAGTTAGCACGGATAACCTTCGTTGAGGGCGATGTTATCGATGCTGCCCATCTTCTGGCCACTGCACGGAAACATAGAATCGATACGGTAGTTCACCTGGCATTCATAATGGGAAAGCAATCCCAGGAGAATCCGGTCCAAGCCATCCGCACCAATATAGAAGGATGCAACAACGTGTTCAACACGGCTGGAGCCATAGGAGCCCGCCGGCTGGTCTGGTCGAGTTCTATCTCAGTCTTCGGACCAAGCAGCATCGGCCCAGATGGAACTGTGCCCAACGACGCAAAGTACGACCCCCAAAACGTCTATGGAGCCTGCAAAGTTGTCAACGAATTGGCATCTTTGCATTACGCGCATGACCACAAACTGGCGACCACCTGTTTCAGATTCCCTTCGATGTACGGTCCAGGGTCAGTTCGCGGCTATACGCGTTGGGTAACTGACTTGATCGAGAATCTGGTCAACGGTAAACCTGGTATTGCGCCTCGAGGTGACCGGGAACTCACGTGGTTGTACGTCGAAGATGCGGCCGAGGCCATGCTAATGGCGGCGCAGAGCCCATCAACTCCGACGATGGCCTACAACACTGGCGGCGATGTCCTAAGTGAGCGTCAAGTATCCGACATGGTGGCAGAAATGTTCCCTTTTGCCACCATTGACATCCTCAAGGAAGAGACGCCGAAGTTGATCCAGCGCTTCGACGACAGCCTGGTTCGCACTGAGATGGGATGGAAGCCCCGCCATTCCATGAAGCAGGGTGTCAAAGCTTGCATGGATTTTTACAGACGGGCAACATGAGCAGCTTCCAAAGCTTCTCTCCGGCGTCCGGTGACTGGTTTTGCTGTCTTTGGCGCGGCAGAATACCCCCTACAGACGGTCTTCAGCCCAACGAAATCTCTGATTGGCTGTGAAGTTCATTCACAGCTTTGCTCCGTCCTTGCAATAATATCATCCTGGACTTCGGGATCAAGCTCTGTGAAAAGAGCGCTGTAGCCTGTCACCCTGACCAGAAGCCCCCTGTATTTCTCAGGATGCTTCTGAGCATCTCTAAGGGTCTCGGCCGATGCAACGTTCACCTGAACGTGCATTCCCTTGAGCGAAAAATAGGTCCTGAGCAAGGAGGACACCGCTCTCAGATGGGCAGCATTCTGGAAAGAAGCTGGGCTGAACTTCTGATTGAGAAGAGTCCCGTTAGCGCACAACGCATGGTTCAGCTTAGCCACCGAGTTGAGAGTAGCGGTAGGTCCGCTTACATCGGTCCCCATCTGGGGTGATATGCCGTCATTGGCTGGCGTTCCGGACTTCCTGCCGTCAGGTGTCGCCCCGACGTTGCGAGCAGCGGCCACATGAGCGGATGTCTCGGCCGTGTTGCAACTGGCGCGGGCATTTGTGGCATAAATAGTGAATTTGTTCGCCTCTTTGCAGATAAACTCGAACATTTCCTTCACAAGGAGATCCACGTAATCGTCGTCATTTCCAAACTTGGGAGCGTGAAGTAACATCTGGCGGATTTCTTCTCCAGACGGAAAGGTCTCTTTGTCCTCGAAATTCGTTTCTATGGCATGTTTGATTTGTTGTGCTGTAAGCGCCTTGTCTTCGAACATCACCTTCTTCAGGGCAGCGAGACAGTTTCCTAAGGAAATCGTACCCATGAGCACCCAACCCCCCGCGGAATAGCGTCCCCCTCCCCACTGGACATCCAGGCCACGCAAAATACAATCGTCCATCAGCGCCGAGACAAGCGGAGTAGGTGCCAGCTCAGCGAAAGCTTTGGCCACGCAATTGACCGCCGAGATCGAAACCTTGTGGTAGAACCTAATCTGCTCCTTTACTGCTTCCTTGAGTTCTTCGAACGACTCAAAAGTCGTCAGGTCCTTGTTGCCGAGGTTGGGGTGAATTTGCACTCCGCTGCGCGGGTCACGGCCATTGTTGATGGCGATTTCGAATATTTTCGGCAGGTTGTACAAGGATACGAAGTTTCCCGGTTTCACGCCCCGGCCGGGCTGGGCTGGCTGGACGCAGCTGCACAGTGCATAGTCATAGGCTTCGTCCATGGAGACACCCATGGAAAGTTGCGCCGGGATTATGGCATCGTCGTTGTACAGCGCCGGCTGTCCACCACGGTGCATGTTGATCGTCTCGAGGCATTTCAGGAAATAGCCCTCGGGCATTCCCGGCCAGAAGCGCACAGACACTGATGGACTCGGCAGCTTCAAATTGGCTGTAGCTTCCAGACCCAGCCAGGACAACTCGTTGATCGCAGACCGCCCATCCTTGGTCTGCCCGGCGAGGGTCACATTCTGAAACATCGGGTAACCGTTCAGTACCCTCGTATGAGGCCAGCAACGAAACTTGTTCAACTCCATGGACTTGATCCACAGGCATTCTGTGAGTTCCAGAGCCGCCTCAGGCGTGATCCTTCCGGCAGCCTTGTCCCCCTCGTAAAACGGATACATGTACTGATCGAACCGACCGAAAGATACCGAGTGACCGTTGGATTCGAGCTGAACAGCCAGGTGAACAATCCACACTGATTGCGCGGCCTCCCAGAAGGTTCGCGCCGGGTTCGCCGGCACCCACTCGCAGTTCTCTGCGATCTTGACCAGTTCGGCCGCCCTGGACTGATTGGTTTCAGCAGCGGCCATGTGCCGAGCCAATTGGCCGTAGCGCCTGCTGAAGTCGATGGTAGCTTGCAGACTGATAATCAACGCCTCATAGAAGTAACGCTTCTGGAATTCCTGTGCTTCCCAGGACTTCACCTTCGCGAGTTCATCCTTGACTTCCTGGATAATCCCCGCCAACCCCTTCTGCAGAAGCTTACGATAGTCAACTATGAGATGGCCGACGGCCCCTGCGGCCCCCTGGGTTGTGCTGAACACCGCCTGCTCGAAATAAGCCTTTCGGGCTGCCAGGGGTAGTAGTTTCAGCTTGTACTCGTCGATTGTCCGCCCTTTCCACCAGGGCGCAAACTTCCTGACGGCAGCCTCATCCTGTTCATCGATAAGAAACCTGTCTGCCGGTCGCTGATCAGGTCGTACAGGGTTCCCGTCCAGTTCATCGACCAGGGTGTGCATACCGAATTCAGGGAACACCGGTGCGCCGCGTCGCTCCGGTGCATGGTTTCCCACAATCAGTTCACCCGGCCAAATCACCAGGCTCATGCCGTTAAGCACCTTCTCCAGGACCTTCGCTCGACGGATTATCATGGGCTCCCCCTCGGTTTCCCGCATCGAGTCGGTAGCCAGGGCGCCTCTCTCGGAGAATATCTTAGGCTTTGCTCGAATTACCTCTTCCCTTAGAAAAGCAGTCCTGCTTGTGATCGGGTGCTTGACACCGGGGTCGAACACCAACTGCTTCTTGACTCCGTCCATAAAAGGTGCTGTGGCTACCATGGGCTTCTCCTCTACATCACTATGTCCATATCTATAATAATACTCACGGGGGCCGGCATAATGTCAACTTCTTGACATTATGCCGGCCCTTTTCAACTCGAAGACATCGAGAATCGCGGCACAAAGACCATGCAGCACGCCACCAGGCCACGGATTTCCTCCTCTGCGCTTTCCAGTCCCTGCCAGCCTTCAATGCGATCATCTTCAGACAGGTTCTCTGTCCGCATTTACCTCGCCGTCACCACAATGTCTGCTGCTTCGCTTGCCAGCCGGACTGCTATGGCGCGTCCGAACCCAAGCTTGTTGGATGCTCCTGTGATCAGCGCGACTTTGCCGCTCAACCGTACAGTGTGGTTGCTCCTCAGGTAGGAGCAATTCACGAGGAAGATGTGGAGTCAACCACGTCGGCAGCCGTCCCTGCAAGAGGAAAGATGGCGCACCGCGCCATTTTCGCCGCGATCTGCTGTCCTTTTTGACAAGTTCGTCTCCCACATCTACAATAACGGGCAAGTTCGCATAAGCCTGTCTACATGTGGGGATCACGAACTGGAAACAACCGGAGGCGGAAAGCATGAAAAGGTTCTCGGTTCTGCTCTTGGGTGCAATATTCTTGTCCCTGACGCTGGCCTGCGCATCGAAGGCGGTGAGTACTTCGCCGACTTCAACGACAAGTGCACCTACTTCAACGACAAGTGCACCTACTTCAACGACAAGTACACCTACTTCAAAGACAAGTGCACCGGCCACAACGTCGACTCCGGTCCGTCCCACCGGCAACCTGCGTATCGGTGTGGCCGAACTCTCGACCGAAGAAGTTGATCCCTTCTATGCCGCCTTGGCAAGTCTGTCCTACGCGCGGCTGATTTATGATCACATTGTAGGCGTGGATCCCAAGACCGGAGACTTGTCCAAGGATACAGGCCTCGCGAGTGACTGGAAGGTTTCCGCCGATGGAATGTCCTATACCTTTACCCTACGCAAAGGCATAACTTTCCAGAATGGTGACCTTGTCACCGCTGAGGACGCTAAGTTTTCTATCGAGAGGGCTATCCGCCCGGAAAACACCCAGTCCAATACTGCGGGGCTGCTTCGTCCCATACTCAAGGACATTCAGGTTGTTGATCCCTATACACTCGTGGTTAATACCAAGACTCCCAGCATCTTCGTGCCTTACTATCTTTCGCTGGCAGGGCCTGGTCTGGAAGGGGCAGTTGTACCGAAGAAGGTCGTCGAATCCATGGGCGATGCAGCTTTCAGCAAGAAGCCAATCGGTAGCGGTCCATATCGCTTTTCTGAGCAGGTGCGCGGCACACGTCTTGTGCTGGAAGCGATGCCTAACCACTGGCTCATCGGCGTTCCCAAATATCAGACCTTGACCTTCCAGATAATCCCAGAAGAGTCCACACGCATCGCTGCCCTTAAAACCGGAGCGGTGGATATTATTGCCATTAGCGCGGATAATCTTCAACAAGTGAGCGGCACATTCAACTTCTTCAGCAACACGGCCGCGACCACTGTGGGAGCTTCGTTCAACAACCAGTGGGAAAAGATCGCGCCATATAATGACAAGCGGGTGCGGGAAGCCATGAACATCGCTATTAATCGTGAAGAGATCTCCAAGTTCTTCTACAAAGGCATGGCCGAGCCCGCAGCGAGCGGCCCTCAGGCAAACAATGTCCTGACCTTGGGCGCCCCCAAGGGTCTGAAGGTATATCCGTTTGATCAGGCCCGTGCCAAGAGATTGCTGGCTGACGCAGGGTTTGGCAGCGGCTTCACCGTTGACTTCTATTCCTATGCCAAGGGAACGAGCCCGGAAATGCCGCAACTGGCTCAGGCTTTAGTGGGCTACTGGGAGGCGATCGGCATCAAGGTGAATATTAAGGCCACGGACTGGGGTACCATAAGGCCACTGTGGTCCGCGGGCAAGTTGTCTAATAGCCTCCAGACGAATCCGGTGGCCACACGGGCCGTAGGCAATGCCGGTTGGAACGGCTACTTTTTCAGCACAGGCAATGTCCATGTCACCCAGGACCCTGCTCTCGATGCGATCATCTCACAAACGCTCGCTGCACCTGATCTGGCCACCTGGACTTCACTTCAGGGCAAGATAATACAGTATTCCTACGACAATTTCCTGGAGGTTCCCGTAGCGAACACTGGCCCGATTTTTGCCACAGTTAAGTCGGTGACTGACTGGCAGTTCCCATTGGTTGCCTGGGATCTGGGCTATCAGTATCTGGTAATGAGGCGCTAATCTCGGCAGCAAATGACAGACACAGCATGGAGAATACATCAGGCGCTGCCGTTATGGCGGCGCTTGGTGTATTCTGTCGTAACTCTACAACGCGACTATCCCGCATGACCTGTATCAGATGAGGGCTGAAACGGAATCAAAGCAGCTTGGCAGAATAGTACTTGAGGTCCAAGGACTGAAGACCTACTTCTATCTGCGGCGGGGCGTCATAAAGGCGGTGGATGGTGTAAGCTTGTATCTGCGCCAGGGAGAGGTCCTGGGTCTGGTAGGTGAGTCCGGAAGCGGCAAGACCATTACCAGTTTGTCCTTGCTCCGGCTGCTTCCCCGGCCTGCTGGGAGGATTGTGGCAGGAACGATCCTGCTGGACGGGGAAGACCTTCTGGCCAAGAGCGAGAAGGAGATGTCAAAGATCCGGGGCCAGAAGATAGGCGTGATTCTCCAGGACCCGATGTGCAGCCTCAATCCGGTATTCACCATAGGTGATCAGATTACCGAGCCACTGAAGCTACATCAGAAGTTGAAAGGGGATGACCTGCGGAAAAAGGCCTATCGCTTGCTTGAACTTATGCGGATCCCCTCACCAGAGGTCATAGTCAGGCACTTCCCTCATCAGTTGAGTGGGGGGATGAGGCAGCGGGTGGTTGGGTCAATCGGGCTCTCCTGTGAGCCGCAACTATTGATTGCAGATGAGCCCACCACGGCCCTGGACGTCACAACCCAGGCCGATTTCCTGCGCCTTCTGAAAGAGACCCAGAAACGGACCAATCTTTCGATCCTCCTGATTACCCACGATTTTGGAGTAGTGGCGGAGATTTGCGACCGGGTGGCTGTGATGTACGCCGGACGCATTATCGAAAGTGCCCCGGTAGTGGAGTTGTTTGATCATCCAAAACATCCCTACACCAGGGCCTTAATGGCGTCGGTGCCTTCGTTGACCAAGCGCGTTGACACACTGTATTCGATCGAGGGGCAGCCGCCGAACTTGCTTCGCCTTCCCCGACATTGTGCCTTCTTGCCTCGTTGTTCGGGCAAAGGCGCGGTTTGTGACGGGGAATATCCTCCCGAGGTAATTGTAGGGACGGACCATACCGCCAGCTGCTGGCACGTAAACTAAGATGGAAGCACCTCTGTTGGAGGCCAAGGGCCTGAAGAAGCATTTCCCAGTAACTCGAGGCCTGCTTTTCGCCAGGATAAAAGGATGGGTGAAGGCTGTCGACGGAGTAGACTTCAGGATTCGCGCTGGCGACAGCTTCGGTCTGGTGGGCGAATCTGGATGCGGCAAGACCACTGTCTCCAAGCTTATCCTCCGCCTGGAGGACATATCAGGCGGTTCTCTTCAGTTCGACAGGCAAGAGGTACACCAGATGAAGAGCAACGCCCTTTCACAGTACCGGAGATCAATTCAAGCGGTATTCCAGGACCCTTATTCTTCGCTTAACCCTCGCTGGCGTGTGCGGGAGATTATCTCGGAGCCGGTTGTTGCCAACCTGGGTGGTATCAGCAAATCTGAGCGTAACGAGCGCATTGCCCATGCTCTGGAAAGAGTGGGGTTGCCGCGAGAAAACGCCTCTCTCTACCCGCATGAATTCAGCGGAGGCCAAAGACAGCGAATAGCTCTGGCGCGTGCCCTAGTGGCCAGCCCGCGCCTGGTCATTCTGGACGAGCCAATCAGCGCCTTGGATGTTTCCATCAGTGCCCAGATAATGAACCTGCTCAAAACGATTCAACGCGATGACCCCAGCCTTGCGTACCTGATGATAGCTCATAATCTAGCCACAGTGCGGTACATGAGCACATTCGTGGCCGTGATGTACATGGGCAAGATAGTAGAGTCGGCGCCTTGCGAGGAACTCTTCGCTCATCCGGCACACCCGTATACACAGGCGTTGATTTCGGCGACGCTGCCGGGCCATCCATCGATTAAGCACAAACGCATTATTCTTGGCGGAGAAGTGCCGAGTCCGTTAAACCCCCCGCCTGGGTGCCACTTCAACCCACGTTGCCCACAGAAGTCAGCAGGTTGTTCCGAGACTGAGCCACAATCGCTGGAAGCAACGCCGGGCCATACGGTGGCCTGCCATCTGTATCATCAGCCTTAGACCTGACGCTGCTTTGGGTCCAAAACCTCCCGGAGCCAGTCTCCGATCAGGTTCAACGCCAGACATGTAATGACTATTGCCAGGCCAGGGAACAGTGAAACCCACCACGCACTGTTCAACAGCGCAGCCCCGTCTGCAGTCATGCTGCCCCAAGTAGGGATCTGAGGCGGCACTCCTATTCCGAGAAAACTGAGTGAGGCTTCCATGATAATCACATACCCTGCCTGAAGGGCCATGAGGACAACAAGGCTGTTAAGTATGTTCGGGAACAGATGTCGCGTCATGATTCGAAAGGGCGAAGTCCCCACTGCCCGCGCATAAGAAATGAAATCACGCTGCTTCCAAGCCAGTACTTCCCCTCTCACCAGCCTGGCATACCTGGCCCATAACACCGCCACCAGGACGGCGACGAGGTTGAAGAAACTCGGGCCCAAGGCAACCGCGAGAGGCAGGGCGATGACAATTGGCGGGAAGGCCAGGGCGGCGTCACAGGTCCTCATTATGAGGCTATCTAAGCGACGGCCGAAATAGCCGGATGGCAGGCCGAGCGCGACTCCAACGAACGCCGCTGGGATCAGCGCCACGGCGGCTACGATAAGAGAAACACGGGCGCCGTAAATCAGTCGGCTCAAGATGTCACGGCCTAGCTTGTCTGTCCCGAGAAGGTACGCTGTGTTGCCGCCATCGACCCATGCCGGCGGTAGGAGTCGGTTGGGTAGAGATTGCGCATACGGAGAATGAGGGGAGACGAGGTTGGCAAAGATGGCAACAAGAATCACACCAATGACGACGACCCATGCCATTATGTATATGGTCTTGTGTCCTGAATAGACCGTCCGCAGTTTGCCTCTAACCCAACCCATGACGTGATCCATCGTTGCCATGCTAGTACCTCACCCTTGGGTTGATGTAGGTATACAGGACATCCACGACCAAGTTCGCAACTATCACAATCGTTGCGGTTACCATTACAACCCCCTGAACAACGGGATAATCGCGCCACAACAGGCCTTCGTACCCGAGTCTGCCGATGCCCGGCCAAGCGAAAACCGTTTCCACGATTACTGCCATGCCAACAATGGTGGAAAACCAGAAACCCATGAAAGTGACCACGGGGATAAGGGCGTTCCTCAAAGCATGTTTCCAGATTACCCGAATCTCCGGTACGCCTTTGCTGCGGGCCAGCGTGATATACTCAGCGTCAAGTACCTCAAGCATGCCTGAACGAACCAGACGGCATATGCCGCCCGCACCAATCCACCCCATGGTGAAGGCCGGTAAGACATAGCTTCCGGGAGTTTCCGCGCCGAATGGTGGAAACCAACGAAGCTGCACGGAAAAGACCATGATTAGAATGATGGCAATCCAGAACCCGGGTGTGGCCTGACCCAAGACGGCCACCACTTGGGCCACAGAATCAACGCCACTGCCCTTCTTCACCGCAGCAATGACGCCCAACGGGAAGCCCAGCAGGATGGCAAACAGCATGGCCAGGAGAGCCAGTTTGCCGGAATTGGGTAGACGCTCACCGATCATGTCCATCACAGGCTGCCTGTTGCGCACAGATATCCCGAGGTCACCCTTGGCGAACTTGCTCAGGAAAGCAAGATACTGCACCGGCAGTGGCCTATCAAGTCCCATGGTCGTGCCTATACGATCGTATTCTTCCTTCGGCATCTCAGGTGGCAGGAGAAGGTCTCTGGGGTCGCCGCTGATCCTCGTGAGGGAAAAGACCAGGACGCTGACGGCGACCAAAGTGAAAAGGCCTTGTATGAGACGGGTTACAATGAAACGCTGCATGGTACTGTGGCACCGCCAAGCTGAAGCATAATCGTAATTCTAGCACTTATGCCTGATACTGTCCTCCAAGGAATTGTCGAACGCTTGCCGAACAGCTTGTCGACGGTATGAGCGTCATTCTTCCTGGAGCTTAATGTTGGTATCCCCATCGTATCCCGGCACTCCATACCGTATCGCGCAACTTGTCTGCATTGAAGCAACAATCACCTCACCTATCGTCACAATCGTTCAACGCAGCGTCCAGAATACAGCTTCTGGCAGGATGCAGTAGGATTGCATAATATCGCAGTAGCGAATATGTGTTGTCAAACGCATATGGTCTGCAGGATATTGCGTTCAGCGATGCACATTGCCGCAGGCGTTTTGAGACCTGCAGGCCAATCGTTGACCGGAGGACGAGACGCATGGCGCATGATCAGTATGCTCTGGCAGACCTCCAAGTGACAACAGGATGGAGCAGTTGGACCAGTGGGCCTTGCGTTTCTGTAGATATGCGTTTACTTGACGGGACTTTGTTCTCTCACTAGAATACGGCATTGTTCAATGTGCCCCGTGTTTATCGTCAGAGATACTCCCGGACCAGATCCACTCATATTGTCATAAGGGCAGGGCAGTTGACAAGGCCGCTTGGAATCTGGCAGGAGTTTCACTTAACGGAGAGAATGTGGGCGATTTGCCCATGTTCACTGGAGGTGCAGATTGGAGCTACATGAGAAGAAGGCGATCGAGGAACTGCGCGAAGCCTTCAAGGACTGGGAGAATAAGCATGAGGACGATTTCAAGACAGAGTCGAAATCATTCGCTACTGAGTCAGGCATCCCTATTAAGAGAGTTTACACACCACTCGACCTAGCCGACAAAGGATTCGACTACCTTAGGGATGTTGGATTTCCGGGTGAATATCCCTATACCAGGAGCCACAACGCAATAGGCTATCGAGCCAAGTTCTGGGAGAGGGTTGCCTACTCAGGACACGCTGACCCTGTCGACACCAACAAGATATGGAGGGCTCAGATAGATGCCGGACAGACCACAATTAACGTGGCGTACGATCTGCCTTGCCAGCAGGGCCTTGATCCAGATGACCCTATGGCGGAGGGAGAGATTGGCCGGGTTGGCTTGACCATGGTCACCCAGATGGACTGGGAAGCTGCTTTTGATGGCATCGACTTGCGCAAAATAGGGATTAACCAGACGCTTAGCGAGTCTCCAGCCATGGTGGGTCTCGCCAACCACACCATTCTCGCACACAAGCGGGGTATGGAAGACAATGAGATTGTAGGTCTCCTCCAGGGCGACTCTCTGAAGGAGCATTTATCGAGAGGGAACTACATCTTTTCGCCTCAGCAAGGAGTTCGCCTTGTCGGAGATACGCTGTCTTATGTCGGCGCTCACCTTCCCAGGTACCAGGCCATCACTGTCTGTGGTGTTGCCCTGTCCGAGAAAGGGGCGAACAAGATCCATGAAGCGGCCTATGCCCTTGCCAACGGCTTTGCCTACCTCCAGGCGGCTGTGGACCGCGGGGTGGATGTAGACCAATTGGCTCCTACGATGATGTTCCAGCCCGGTTGTGATCATTATTGCTTCTGGGAGGAGATTGCCAAGTACCGGGCCATGCGCAAGATTTGGGCGAAGGTCCTGAGGGATAGATTCAAAGCCAGGAAGCCGGCTTCGCTGCAATGCCGTTTCTATGCTGGTCACGGCGGCAGCGGGCTGTTCCGAGAGCAATACTTGAACAATATCGGTCGCATTACGCTCGCTACCTTCGCTGCAGCCCTGTCAGGGGTACAGTTCGTTGACGCTCGAACGTATGACGAGCAGTTTGGCATACCCAGCCAACAGGCGGTCGTCGATGCAGTGAGGTTCCAGAACGTGGTAGCCTACGAAACAGGCGTGGATAGCACAGTCGACCCATTGGCGGGCTCTTACTTCATCGAGTGCCTGACACTGGAGACCGAGGAAAGGGTCTGGAAAGAACTGAAAGAGGTAGATGATCGCGGAGGTATAGTCAAGTGTATTGAAAACGGATATGCCCAGAGTGTCATCGCCAAAGATGGGTATCAGGCCCAGCGGAAACTGGAAAGCGGGCAAACAAAGCGAATAGGCTTCAATATATACCGGAGTGTGGGAGAAGAGCAGAAGCCCATACAGGTCTATCGCGCCGACCCGGCGCTTGACGAAAAACGTAAGAACGAGATAATGGAGCTAAAGAAGAAACGAGACAGCCGAAAGGTCAGAAAGAGCCTTGAAGAAATCAAGGCGATAGCTGTTCTTGAAGCAAGCGCAAGCAACAACCTGGTTCCACCCATCATGGGCGCTGTCGCGGCCTATGCCACGAACGGTGAGATTTGCCGCGCCCTCAAAGATGTATGGGGAGGTTTCCGAGAAGCAGCCCTTTTCTAGATGGCATGGCGTAGCATGTTCCCCGCGATGATAAGGAGCGTTCAATCCAGGCACGGAAAGGAAACACACTCCCGATGAAGCAAAAAAGGATCAAAGTTATGCTGACCAAGCTGGGGTTGGACGGTCATGATCGCGGTGTGGTGACCGTTGCGCTGGCATTGAAAGATGCCGGCATGGAAGTCCTGTATCTTGGTCGCAGGAATTTTCCGGAACAGATATCGCAGGCAGCAGCCCAGGAAGACCCGGACGTGATTGGCATCAGCTCCCTGGCAGACGCTCATATGTCGCTGGTGCCCCGGCTCATGAAGCACCTTCATGAAAGAGGCGTAGACTGCCCGGTACTGGTTGGAGGCTTCATCCGGCCTGAGGATATTCCTGTCTTGAAGCAGATGGGAGTCTCCGAGGTCTTTGCCATGGGGAGCCGATTGGATGACATAGTTGCCTGGATACAGAACAAATGCGGGTAGTCGGTCGCGAATGACAAACCGGACGCAGTCGGAATGATGTGGCGACAGGCGATTGTAGTGGGAGCCATGATAGGGGCCGACTATCTGTATTCGTCTGTGCCCGGTGATCTGGCAAGGGACCATCTGGCCGTTTGGCTTGCAGCGGTAGTCTCCAGAAAATCCTGATGGCGAGGCAGCGAGATGTCTGAAATCGAGAAGATCATTCAGGAGCAGGACGTGTGGACAACACGCGTCTTGAAGGATTACCTGCGGGCCAACCCCGACCTTCGGGAGTGGGTTACTTCTTCCGGCCAGAAGTTGAAGCCTCTCTACACGCCGCTCGATTTGAAAGAGGCAGGATTCGATTTCAACAAGGACCTCTCTTTCCCGGGGATGCCCCCTTTCACCCGTTCGTCAATGCCCAACTGGTATCGATCTTACAATCCCATCCTCGGCCAATATGCGGGCCATGGTTTGGCCGAAGAGACCAACAAGCGTTGGAAGTACTTGATTGAAAACGGCGCCACCAGCTTGGTCGTTGCCTTGGATCTTCCCACGCAGGTTGGGTATGATGCCGACCATCCCATGGCAGAGGGAGAAGTGGGGCAAATGGGCATTTCTGTGTGCAGCCTGAAAGATGTCGAAGAACTCTTTGACGGAATCAGTCTGGAGAAGTTGAGTGAGCTGGGCACGACGGCCAACGCCACACCCTCAATCTGGTACGGATGGGTCATTGCGCTGTGCAGGCAAAGAAATATGGACCCGCGTAACCTTGTGTTCTGGTCCCAGAATGACATTCTGAAGGAGTATATTGCCCGTGGCGCCTGGATATTCCCGCCTGAGGCGGGCTTCAAGATCACTGTAGATGCCATTGAATATGCCGTACGATATTTGCCCAAATGCGAGCCCCTGATCCTGTGCGGAAGTCATATGCGCGGATTGGGCGCAACCGCAGCTCAAGAATCGGCGTTCACCCTGGCCAACGGGCTGGCTTACATAGACGGGTGCGTGCAGAGAGGCTTGAAGCCGGAACAGGTTGTGCGGCGATGGTGGGCACAATTCGGGGTGCAATGCAAGTTCATCGAAGAAGTGGCCCGCTTGAGGGCCACGCGGCGATTGTGGGCAAGGCTTTTGAGTGAACGTTACGGCCTGACAAACCCTGAGAACCTGGCCTTGCGTTTGCGGACACATTCCTCTGGAGTCAGCTTCACGAGGCAGCAACCCCTAAACAACGTTGTTCGCGGGACTATCGAGATGCTAATCGGTCTTCTCTCCGGGGGCGAACACTTGCACTGTCACCCCTTCGGTGAGGGATGGGGGCTGCCGTCTGCTGAAATGGCCAAAATGCAGCTCAGGGTAATGCAGGTCACCATGTTGGAAACGGATATTTGCGGCGTGGGCGATCCTCTCGGGGGATCATACGCCATCGAGACTCTCACCTGCCAATTTGAAGACGAGATGCGTGCGTTGATCAACAAGATTGACGATATGGGTGGCATGCTGGCCGCCATTGATAACGGCTGGGTCCGCAACCAGATCTTCGAGTCAGCATACAAACAGCAATTGGAGGTTCAGTCGGGGGAGAGCCCTGTTGTTGGAATCAACGTCCACAGGGAAGAACAGGAGGACATGACGATCAAGCCCATAGAGGTTGATAGTTCGATTCGCGACCAGCAGGTAGAAAAGCTAAGAATTCTACGGGCAACGCGCAACAACGCTGTGGCAAACCGCACTCTGGATAAAGTGAAAGCGGCTGCAAGAAAAGGGGATAACCTGGTACCGAGTGTAATCGAAGCAGTTTCGGCGTACGCTACAGTGGGAGAGATATGCGATGCAATGCGTGAGGTGTACGGAGAATACAGGCCTTAGTGAAGTACTCATGGGTTGGACGGCGCGATGAATGAAAAACAAAGAATACGAGTGCTGATGGGGAAGATCGGATTGGATGGCCATGAGAGGGGAGCTGCAGTCGTGAGCCATGCTCTCAGAGACGCTGGCATGGAGGTTATATACCTTGGGCTGCGGCGCACGCCTGCCGACCTGGTGGCAGCAGCCATTCAAGAGGACGTTGACGTCATCGGGGTTAGCCTGCTTTCTGGCGGCCACCTGACATCTATCCCACTCTTGACCAAGTTGCTCAAAGAAGAAGGGTTGGACATCCCAGTCATCCTTGGAGGCGTGATTCCCGGTAACGACATCACTGTTCTCAAGCAAGCGGGGGTACGAGAGGTATTCTTGCCAGGCACTTCTACGGATGAGATTGTCAGGTACTTCAGGTCTCTGGTGCCCGGACGCGCCTGACTGGAGCACTACAACCTCCCCGTTCCTCCGACAACGGTCAAGCCGAAAGATTCGGCCAGGGCACGGAGGTTGCTCATGTGGCCCGGGTCAGGTACAGGGGTCTGGGATAGCTCGTATTCACGGTCGAGTTGGGCATACTTGGAGCGTCCCAGCGCGTGGTAAGGCATGAGTTCTATTGTCGTGCCGCCGGCTTCAATCACGAACCTTGCGATGTCCCGGATTGTCTCTTCCGAATCGTTGCTCCCGGGTATCACCGGGACTCTCACCACTACAGTGGTCAGGCCGCTGGACAGAAGCTTCTTTGCGTTGCTCAGAATGCGAGTGTTCGGCACTCCCGTCAGATGCGCGTGGACGACGCTGTCCATATGTTTGATGTCGAAGTATATGAGATCCGCCAACTCTGCTATTGATCTCAGGTGACGCCAGGGACCATGACCGCAGGTTTCTATCGCAGTGTGTATTGATTCATGTCTGCACCGTTCTAACACACTTCGGACAAACTCGAAATATTCGAGTGGTTCTCCTCCGCCGATGGTCACTCCGCCACCTGAGCTTCTATAGTAAGCCTCATCTTTCAGGATTTCCGCCATCAACTCTTCTACCGTCACACTCCTCCCACTGGTCCGGCGGGCCTCCCACGAGCAGGCAAGGGCGCAATGCCCGCAGCCCTGGCAAATCGCTCTGTTTGTACTCGGCTTGCCTTCTGGCGATACGATGATCGCCCCATCTGGGCAGGCCTTGGCACAAATCGCATTGCACACAGATGCGCCAACGCAGCGTGATTCCAAGAATCTGACCTGAGGTCGATTGGTTTGGCCCTCCGGGTTGGAACACCATTTGCAGCGAAGAGGGCAACCCTTCAAGAAGACGAGGGTCCTGATGCCAGGGCCGTCGTGGATCGAGTATCTTTGTATATCAAATACGGTTCCCGCCGCATGGTCGTTTGAGCTCAATTTGACCACATCCTCGCTGTTGTTACCAGGGCACAGTTGCATACAAACCTATCGTGCCCGCGTGGAAATGCAACATTCAACTGTTTCCAGCATTATGATGCGGCACCGAATGTTATGCAAATCACAGGCGGTTATTGCACGCATGCTTGACATTGGTTCTCGGGTGTTATATCGTCTCGGTATCGTCTATTCACTTCATTCTCTTCAAGAGTATTGAATCCGCAGAAGTGAATAAATTCTCCTTCAGGAGGAAATCTTGATAAGCGCCGTTGACTGGCTGCCGTCGAAGTTGAAGATACGAGAGGTTGGCCCTCGGGAAGGGTTTCAGAGTATCAGCACTCTTCTACCTACCGAGGTCAAAATCCGTATTATTGACAAGCTAGTCGAAGCTGGTTTGACTGAGATCAACATCGTGTCCTTTGTCAGTTCCAGTGTGAACCCGCAGGTCGCGGATTCAGAGAATGTAATACGAGGGATACGGAAACCGGAAACTGTGGTCTACTCGGCGCTGGTCCTGAACCCCAAGGGTCTGGAGAGGGCAGAGAAGATCAGGCGGGAGACGGGATGCCCCCACGAAATCATATTCCTTATGTCGGCCAGCGAAGCCCCTTATCGGGTCAATGGAATCAGCAACAAACCTCTCAATGAGTATCTTAAAGACGTCGGTGACCTTATAGCTCGCGCGCGCAGCCTCGGATTCAAGACGAATCCCTTTGTTAGCGCTGCGTTTGGATGCTCCATAGATGGCCCAGTCGATAAGTCGAAGGTGCTTGATATTGCCCGCCGCCTGGTCGAATCCGGCGCTGATCGGCTCTCGATTTCGGACTCGACAGGACAGGCCACCCCTGACAAGGTTGTCGAAATGTATTCTCTTGTGAAAAGTGAATTCGACGGCTTGCCCATCAACGCGCATTTTCATGACGCTCGTGGATTTGGTATAGCCAACATCCTGGTTCTGATGGGGATGGGAATAAAGTGTCTTACCGTCGACTCCTCATTTGGCGGACTTGGTGGCGTTCCGGCGATGCCGGGGGCAGTAGGCAATATCGCAACTGAGGACTTGGTTAGCATGTGCGACGGCATGGGAGTGGAAACGAACGTGGACATCCGAAAAGTTATTGAGGCCGCCGAGATGGCCGAGACGATCTACGGCAGGGTATGCCCCTCACGGGTTCTCAGGGTTGGTCCGGCTATCTGGCAACGGTAGATAAGCCATGAAGGATCAGTCCGAAGCGCCGCTAAAAGGATACAGGATTCTCGACCTGACCACTGAAGTAGGGTTGCTCTGCAGCAAACTTCTGGGCGATCTTGGAGCTGATGTGATCAAAATCGAGAAGCCAGGCGGCGACGACGCTCGGAAACAAGGACCCTTCCACGGCAACAATCGGCATCCGGAGAACAGCCTGTTCTGGTGGGCATTCAACACAAACAAGAGGGGCATTACCCTCGACATAACCAAACCCGAAGGACAGTATCTGTTCAAAAGACTGGCTGGTGCCTCTGATATCATGGTGGAATCATATCCGCCTGGTTATCTTGACGAGTTGGGGCTGGGGTACGAGGCCATAAGGCAGATATCGCCTGGGATCATCTACGTGTCTATCACGCATTACGGCCAAACCGGTCCGGATGCCTTTGCGCCAGCCAGTGATCTGACACTGGTTGCCAGGTGCGGGTGGATGTTCCTTTGCGGTGACCCTGACCGACCCCCTGTGCGAGTGAGTCTGCCTCAGGCCTACGTCAACGCCGGGGCCGAAGCTGCGATGGCAACAAGCATCGCACTCATGCACCGTCAGTTGACCGGAGAAGGACAGCGGTTGGATGTCTCGGTGTTTGAGAGTCTCGGGCTGGCAACGTTCCACTCTGTGCCGTTCTACTACTTGAACAAGACCATTCTGAAACGGACGGGGGCATTCCGGGGCGGATTCAGCGAATCAGTGAACGTCCGGCAAATCTACGGTTGCGCGGACGGTCTCGTCGTCTTCGCACTCATTGGCGGTGTATCTGGTGCTCGTAACAATAAAGCTATGACCCGATGGTTGACGGAGGAAGGCCATCCTGATCCCTGCATGAATGACGTAGACTGGGATGAGTTTGACTTGGCGAAGGCTTCGGCGGTGCAGGTGAGGCAAATTGAGGATCACATCGGCCGTTTCTTTTCGACTCGGACGAAGAAGCATATTCATGAACAGGCCCTGGCACGAGGCTTGATGATAGGCATCATCTCCGGAGTTGATGACGTATGCAATAGCACTCAGCTAGCGTCCCGCATGGCCTGGGACTCGATCAAGCTGGAGCCTGACGGGCAAGAAATTCGAGTCCCCGACGGATTCGTCAAGTTCAGTGATGCTGCCTGCGGCCTATGGCGACGCTGGCCAATGATAGGCGAGCATAACGAAGAGGTCTACGAAGGGGAAGTGGGATTGTCCCGTATGGACTTGGTCCGCCTTCGCGATGATGGAATCATATAGAGAGAGATAGTGTGCGCTAATGCAGAAGATTGCGCTGAACGGACTGAAAATTGCGGACTTTACTTGGTCCGCGGCAGGGCCGGTAGCCACCAAGTATCTCGCTGACTACGGCGCAACCGTGGTCAAAATCGAAAGCAGCCTTCAACCCGACTTCCTTCGCACCTCTCGCCCGTTCAAGGACAACAAGGCAGGGTTAGACAGGGCAGGTTTCTTTGTTTACAAGAACTCAAACAAACTCAGCTTTGCTCTTAATCTCCATCTGCCAAAGGGTATAGAGGTCGCCAGGCGACTGGCAGCGTGGGGTGACGTGGTCTGTGAGAGCTTTCGTCCTGGAGTAATGGAGTCGATGGGGCTCAGCTATGAAGAACTGCGTTCGATTAATCCGGACATTATCATGTTTCGATCCTCGGCGCAGGGGCAGACCGGCCCCGGAGCAAGGCAACCTCTTTTTGGCATGCAACTCACTGCCGTTGCTGGTTTTACCACGCTAACGGGATGGCCAGACCGAGACCCGAGCCCCCCTTTCGGAGCCTATACTGATATGGTCGCGCCCCGATTCGGTGCGCTGGCCATCATGTCTGCCCTGGTAAAAAGAGCCAAGACGGGGAAAGGCACCTGCATCGACTTGTCCCAATTGGAGGCATCATTGCAGTTTCTTCTCCCGGCCATAGTTGACTATGCCGCCAACGGGAACGTGATGAAGAGGACCGGGAATAGATGTGATTCCGCTGCCCCGCATGGCGTCTACCGGTGCGCCGGTGAAGATGTCTGGGTGGCCATCTCGGTATTTAGTGACGAACAGTGGCATGCATTTTGTGGAGCCTTGCTACATCCGGAGTGGCCTCAAGATACGAGGTTCAAAGAATTAGACGATAGAAAGCGCAACGAGGACGAGCTTGACTCAGTTATCGACTCGGTGACGGCTTTGATGCCTGTTCAGGAAATTGTCCATCGCATGCTGGCTGCTGGTGTACCAGCCTCACCGGTAAACAACGGGAAGACAGTGCTTGAAGACCAGCAGCTCAAGGCACGGAATTACTTCTGGTTCATGGAACATCCGGAAATCGGCCTCATGCCACATGCCGGCGAGGCGGCACAAATGTCACAAACACCCGCCCGGCCATTCCGACCTGCACCTTGTCTCGGCGAGCATACAGAACTTGTTTGTCGCGAATTCTTGCGTATGAGCGATGAGGAGTTCCTGGAGCTGTCTCAGCAAGGAGTATTCGAGTAGTTCCGTTTGGGCGCAGGCAAATTCCCGTAACGACTCATCATAACAGCCAGGCATCTTTCTGTACTATTCCGGCATACGTTCTAACCAGATATCGCTGCAAACGGTTTACAGGCTTCACCCTTGACAAAGTAATAGTGCCAAACTAGAATGCCTCCACACGTAATTTCCCATATTATCGTAAGCATGGCGTTTTCACTCGTTTCATCAGAGAGGGGCGAGCTTTTTATATTACCTGGATGCTGTCCAGCATCAGTAATCCGGCAATACGGTTGATCAAGGAGGGACATGTACTTGAGCGCGAATCTAGAGGTCATGAATCCGGTTGCGGAACTCGGTGAAAAGATGGTACTGCCAGCGCCGCGACTGAAGGACCTTAACAACAAGAAGATCGGTCTCTTCTGGAACACTAAGCCGGGCGGCGATGCAGCTCTGAAGCGCATCGACGAGCTTCTATCGAAGCGGTACCCGGGGATTACCTTCCAGTACCTGACGTACCAGCTACCAACCAAACCGGAACAGATCAAGGAAGCATTGGCCAGCAAGTGCGATGCCATCGTCGCAACAACTGCTGACTGAGGGGGTTGTACAACGTGGCTTGTCCACGACAGCGTCGAATTCGAGAAGAACGGTGTCCCTACAGTTTCCCTGACCGAAGATCGGTTTGTCAAGGACGCACATGCGAGCGCCCGTGCTTTCGGCTATAACCAGTCATTGCTGCCGGTGGCCGAATTTTCCCATGGCTTCACCAATTTGTCTCCTGAGCAAATTCGTAGCCACATCGACGAGAGGATAGACGAAATAGTTGGGGCTTTGCTTACAGCTCCAAAGGTGCGTGAAACTGGCGCGAAACACACAGAGACGTTTTCGTTTCAAGGCGTCGACCAACTCGAGTGCTGGGAGAAGATGAACCAATCGTTCCTTGATCGAGGCTGGGGGGACGGCTTTCCTATCGTTGCGGCCCAGCCGGCCAAGGTAGAGATGATGCTCAAGGGCACCAAGCGGGACCCGCGGGAAGTCATTACGATACTGGGTCCTGGCAATGGAGTGGCCACGGTCCAAAAGCTAGCGGTCAACGCGGTCATGGCTGGCTGTCTCCCTGAGCACCTCCCCGTGCTGATCGCCGCCGTTGAGGCCATAGCGGCCCCTCGGTTCAATCTGACCACAGTTGCGGTGTCAACCGGCCCGCATACTCCCTTCCTGATAGTTAATGGGCCAATAGCCAGGAAACTCAACATCAACTCCGGATGCGGCGCACTGGGGCCGGGCCGTCAATCAGCCGCCAACATAGTGATCGGGCGCGCGCTGCGGCTGACCATGATGAACGTGGGGTTCGCCTATGTCGGGGAGCTAGACATGGACACGATTGGCACACCCAACAAGTTCAGCATGGTGGTGGCCGAAAACGAAGAGAAGAACCCTTGGGAGCCGTATCATGTGGAGCACGGCTTCGGCAAGGACACCAGCACCGTGACGGCATTCCCTTGCGAATCTCAGATGGAAGTCAACGACCTGCGGAGCTTCAAGGCAAAGCATGTGATGAACTCCATCGTGAGCGTCGTTGCCAATGCCGGGGCCTCTTCATCCAACGCCTGGTTGCACGGCAACCGTCCCTGGCACAACCTGGTAGTCTTTGCCCCCGATCACGCAAGCATCCTGGCCGCAGAGAACTGGACAAAGAAAGACGCTCGGGACTACATATTTCATCATGCCCGAGTGCCGTGGCTGTACATGAAGTATGGAGGCCTTGCGGGACCGGAGAGGGTACAACCGGGCTGGAGTTGGCTATGGGATGCCCCCGAAGATACCCCCGTACCCGTGGCCGGAGGCCCGGACTGGTTCCACGTTATGGTTGTCGGCGCCACCGCCGGAAAGACGGCGTACTTTACGGGAGTAGGGGAGCCTGTTACCAAGGAGATAAAGCCATAGGAGCGGTTGTCGAGTTCCTTTCACCCGTGTGGCGCCATCCAGAAGTGTTGGATGGTCAGCGAGCGTCTCGTGTTGCCAGGAAAGTGGCCGAAGGGAAGCAATGTTTAGGCGCATTTCATAATGCGCTGGAAGAGACCAGGAATACCATCCTATACAGACGAAGATTAGAATAAGGGAGGATTACGGTAATGCCAATCAATGTCTTAGCTGGTAAGGTTGCCATTGTGACAGGTGGGGCCCAAGGAATTGGACGGGCCATTGCCCTCAGGTTTGCGAAGGAGGGCGCAGCGATTACGATTGCTGACGTGCAGGTCGACAAAGCGAAGAAAGTAGCGGAGGAGATCACACGGGCTGGTGGCAAAGCCATTGTTACCAATACGGACGTGACCAGCAAAGCTCAGGTTCAGGAGATGGTGAAGAAAACGATTGACACCTTCGGGGGTCTTCACATTCTGGTCAACGATGCCGGCATTACCCGCCGAGGTTCCTTCGTAGAGATGTCGGAGAAGGATTTCGACGATGTCATGGCGGTAAATGTCAAAGGAGTCTTCCTTTGCACGCAGGCGGTTCTTCCCCACATGATGAAACAAAGGTACGGCAAAATCGTCAACCTGGCGTCGATAGCTGGCCAGGGCATGCCAGGAATACCGGGTTCGGGATCGTGCTGCTACAGCACCTCCAAGGCCGCGGTACAGCAGTTGACCGCGATTGCCGCAAATGAGATGGGCGAGTATAACATTAATGTAAATGCGATCGCCCCAGCAGGTACCAGAGGCGCGATGATGCGGCACCAGAGGACGCCCGAAGCTGCCGATGCATTCGAGTTGGTCGCCGCCAAGCGGGCCGTCTTGGGCCGTCTTGGCGAACCGGAAGACCAGGCAAACCTGGTAACCTTCTTGGTCTCGGAAGAAGCCAGCTTCATTACGGCATCAACTATTCGTTGTGATGGCGGTCGACCGGGCGCGGGCTAGCCGGTCAATTCGCAGTCACTACTTGGAGTAGGCAAGTGCGGACCGCCACCGTACGGTGGCGGTCCGCACCACTCGGATTCCCCTCAACGTTTGAGGTGCCCTAATTGGACCGTCGTTTCCTCAAACATCGCAGTATGGCTTCGCCTGTACATCTCATCGGAGGAACCAATGGAACTTACCAAGGCAATAGCCCGAAACGCAGTCAGAACCACATACGATAATCTTCCACAGGAGGCCAAGGAGTCTACAAAGAGAAGCATCCTTGATACTCTGGGGTGTATGTTTCCACCAACCACATTAGAGAATGCCTGCCTTAGCATATATGAGATGGTCATAGAGGTGGGAGGGGCAAAAGAAGCCACAATCGTTGGGTTCGGCGGCAAAGCCCCATCTTGGGAAGCTGCCTTTGTCAATGGCTCGCTCACCCACCCGTTGGACTACGACGATGTACTTCACGACCCATCCATACATCCTTCAGGCTCTACGGTGCCTGCGGCTCTCGCCATTGCGGAGAAACTGGGCGGCGTGACCGGGAAAGACTTCATCACGGCAATTGCCCTGGGCAACGATCTCTGCATCCGTGGGTCCGCAGCCCCCAGGGGGCAGTTGTTGTTGGACTATCCGTGGTTCCACACGACTATTTTTGGGGCATTCACGGCAGCCCTGACCACGGGCAAGCTTCTCGCACTGTCCGAAGAACAAATGGTCAACGCCCTGGGCATTGCCCTGCACCGCACCTTCGGTCTTTCGAGGGCTATGCTGGCGCCGAATTCAGAGATTAGATCCATTAGAGACGGTTTCACCTGCAAAGAGGGAATCATCTGTGGCCTGATGGCTTCCAGGGGAATAACAGCTTGCAAGGACTCTCTGGAACAGCTCTATAAGTTCTTTTATCGGGACAACTTCGACCCGTCGGTCTTGACCTCGGATTTGGGGAGCAGATTTCGGGGCTCCGAAGTCTGCTTCAAGCCTTGGCCGTCATGCAGCCTGACTCATAGCCTTATAGAAGCCACCCTGGGTATCATAAAGCAAGAGGACATAAAACCACACGAGGTATCAGAGGTTGTGCTGACGCTCGGGAAGTTTGCTGCAGAACGTCTTTGCGAACCGGCTGAAGAAAAGTTAAATCCCCGGCTTGGCATAGAAGCAAAGTTATCTATGCCCTTCACTATTGGAGTTGCTCTCGCTCGTCGAAATGTTGTCATAGATGATTTCTTGCCTCAGAACCTTGGCGACCCACTGGTAATGGAACTAGCCAGGAAAGTACATTATCAGATTGATCCCTCATTCGGAGACCTGCATCCTACAATCACGACGATTATGACCAACAATGGCAGGACTTTCACCAAGAGAATTGACGATATCTATGGCAGTCCACAGAAACCCTTGACCCAAGAAGACCTGGCCATCAAGTTCAAGGATTGTGCTCGGTATTCGAAGAAGCCACTTTCCCCCAGAAAGGTTGACCAGCTTATCGACAAGATCAGCAGGCTGGAGGAAGTAGCCGACATCAAAGAGATAGCAGGCCTATTAGGTTGAGGACAGACACCTCCTGGTATGTCACGTTGGCAATGGCCCCCACAGCGGGAATGCCAAGTGGACATCCAAGTCGATTCTAGCTGGGGCTGGCGTCGGCTAATGGCCAATACAACGGCGTTGGCGAGACTACGCTGTGTGCAACTTCTTCAGAACCTCGTCGGCTTCCTTCAGAATATCATGGACAATGTCCCGCGCGGTCTTCACCGATTTGATTATTCCGGCGGAGGCTCCCCAGGTGAGGTTGCCGTTGACCACGTCCCCATCAAGTAACCCGGTCTTTATGGCTCCGCGCTCGACAAGGTACATTTCCATTGGGGTCGCCCCTTTTGCAGCCAGGCTCAGGCAGTGCTCCATGAAAGGATTCCGATGAGATCGAAGCACGCCGGAAGCTGTGATAACCGTGACTGTCTGGTCGTCGATGGAATCCATCAACACTTGCTTTGCCTTCGGATGAGCGGGAGATTCCGAACAGGCAATGAAGCGCGTGCCCATGAAGATGCCGGCAGCGCCGAGTGCGAGGGCAGCCACTGCCCCTCTACCATCGACAATGCCTCCGCCAGCCACGACAGGTATCTTAACTGCATCAACAATCTGCGGTAGCAGCGACAACGTTGGAATTGCGTCCAGCCCGCTGTGTCCGCCCCCATCCACCCCGACCGCGATCAGGATGTCCACCCCGGCGTTTTCCGCTCTTCTTGCAGCCTCGACATTCACAGGAAGAGCGCGATGGAGAACCTTGATGCCGGCCTGCTTTAGTGGTTTCGTATAGAGATCAGCTGAGGGTCCTACTGTAACGACGACGGGCACTTTCTCGTCTAGTATTACCCGAAGAAACTCGTCGCTGTAATTCTTGCTGGACCCTGGGAGATCGAAGGCACGAATAGCCAGGTTGACCGCGAACGGTTTCCCTGTGAGGCTCATCACCTTCCTGATCTGCTCACGGAGGCGGGCACAGGCCTCCACCACGCTGCTCGGTGGTGTCACCGCCCCGGCATTGGGACCAAGAGTTCCCAGCCCTCCGGCCTCAGATACCGCCGCCACCAGTTCAGCCGATGTGATCCAGGTCATCGGCGCCTGTATTATCGGATACTTTATGCCAAGAAGGTCACAAATAATGGTCCCTTTCATGTAGGCCTCCATTGAAAAAATTTGGCGCAGTCGCAACATGGGTCGGATGATTATAACAGACACTTTGCGAACATCCAACGACTAGTCTCGACGAGGGTGCACGTCACCAAAGTGATGTCGGTGGTGGGGTTGAGGCTGACCGAGTTCGCCACCGACAGGGAGCTGGCCCGTTGGCGGGCCGGCGAGCCCTGTCTTGAAGTGTTGCCATGTTTGGACGTGAAACAGGCGGTATCCGAGACGCCGATGGTGGTCCAGATCATGAGGCGCTGTCTCGTAGACAAGAAGGTCGAAAGTCTGGCGCTTTGTTTGAACTATGAGACCTGCCACCCCAGCCG